>SDBV01000542.1_pt1 | contig 54376 bp, 53 predicted proteins | sample 2277081 | NCBI WGS metagenome assembly SDBV01 (sample SAMN10402039, study PRJNA504765) | marine sediment metagenome | isolation source: marine sediment core GS10_PC15, 223 cmbsf | place: Arctic Ocean: Southern Knipovich Ridge | collected 2010
CGCTGGGGACAAACCGATGATTACCAGATTCTGCCGTTTTCCCATTTTGCTTGCCGTGGCCTTGCCCCTTGTGTTCTGTCAGGGCAACCGCGACCCGGAAATCAAGATCGCGGGAAGTTTCCCCTATGATCCGGGGCGCGAGCACCAACGGGACTTTTCTCCCACCGGTCAGTTAGAGCAGCTTTCGGATAATCTGTACATGCTGCGCGACTGCTGTAACGTGTATTTGGTCAAGGATGGAGACAAAGCACTCCTGATAGACTTTGGCTCGGGGAAGATCCTGGACCACCTGGAGAAATTGGGCATATCCAGCATTGACAAGGTGCTGGTGACCCATCATCACAGAGACCAGCTCCAGGGCCTATGTGAGTTGGACGATTATTCGTTCGACATTCTGGTGCCCGCCGGGGAGGCGCACTTGATTGAAGGGGCGGGAGAGTTCTGGAATGACTTCGGGGTCCATACGAACTTGTTCAGTTGCAGGTCTGTGCAGAATACGATCCGCCGGAGTGTGCCGGTGGACGAAAAAGTGTCGGGGGGTGATCTGATCCAGTGGCGGGGCAAGAGCATTCGGGTGCTTGACACTCCCGGGCACACGGACAATTCGATTTCATACTGCATGGAAGTCGATGGGCGGAAAATAGTATTCAGTGGTGATCTTATTTCCGCTCCTGGCAAAGTAACCCATTGGTATGATCTGCACTGGGACTATTACGGTTTTACCCAGGGTGTGGACGCTTCGGATAAATCGTTCGAAAGGATAAAGGCGGAGAGACCCGGATGGCTGGCCCCTTCGCACGGCCCGGTTATCGAAGAGCCGCTGCAAGCCATGGAGGCTAACAGCCGGATTTATGAACGAATCAGGCCGTTGCTGATTCCCAACGAGTTGCACCGGCCCACCAGTGAGATGTATCAGATCCTGCCGCACCTTATTTTCCTCGGCGGCACCAGCTATGCAATCATCTCGGAGTCCGGCAAGGCATTCATCTATGATTTCGGCTTTAACTGGAACGGCGATGCGGACTACGAGGTGCTCCGCAAGTTCATGGAAGAATACGGCGTTGAGGAAATCGACGTGGTCTCCTTCAGCCATCACCACTACGACCACAAGGACCACATTGTAGACGTATTCCGGGCGGGTTCGCCACAGTTATGGGTCTTCGAGAACATGGTGGACCTCTTCGAAAATCCCTCGCATTACCGCATCCCCAATATGGGCTTGCCCGTGCTTGCCGACAGGGTGCTGCGCGAAGGTGAAAAAGTCCAGTGGGAGGAATATACCCTGGAGTTTTTTGCTTTTCCTTCCCAATTGGAACGGCATCAGGCCCTGTTTACGGTTATCGACGGCAAGAGAGTGCTGTTCACCGGGGACGGCACCTGGAAGAGGATCGACCCCGAAAGGCGGCTCAATGGGCCGGTCGTACCCCACAACGGCTATTTTATGGATGGGGGATATATCACCAGCAGCCAGATAATGCTCGACCTCATGCCGGAGATAGTTTGTCCGGCCCACACTGGGGAGTATTATCCGTCGCGGGAAGACCTGGAAGAGTTTCACCAGTGGGCGCTGGATGTACGCGAAGTGATGACGGAGCTTATCGACCAACCCGATCCTAATTTTGGTATGGACAAGCACTGGTGCGTCTTTCACCCCTACAGGGTATCCTGCCGGGACGGAGGTTCTTTTACCGTTGAGTTGATTGTCCGTAACCACCTTTTTGTGCCCGCGCAACTTGAAGTCAGCCTCAAGTTGCCGGAGAATCTCCTCTGCGAACACCCGGTCAGAAGCATCCTGGTTGATGGTAAAAAGCAGGCCGTGGTGCCGTTTGTCATCGAAGCCGCCGACGGCAGCTCACCGGAGCGGATGATTATTACCGCGGACATCACTATTAATGGGCAGTTCCTGGGAGAATATGCCGAAGCGATAGTCGAGATCAAACCCGGCGAGTCAAAATATAAATTTCCCTTTTAAGGAACCAGGAGAGTCGCGGCAATTAGTGCAATCGTAAAGCCCTTAAATATAACAATATAAAGTAGCGGTATTATTAACTTCTAATCAGTAGGTAGCAGGTTTGAGTCCTGCGGATGGAGCCATTGCAGCAAAATCCGCCAACCCAGTATTGTTATGGGTTGGCGGATTTTTTCGCTAAGTGCAATGTCCGTGATTAAAGATGCCTGCAAGTCACTGCTTGGGCATCGGAACCGGGTCCTCCTCGGGCACGGCGTAGTGCTTGCGAAGGCGCACCAGTTCCTGCTTAAGCTCCGCTGTTATCTCCTCGTAGAACGGGTTGCCGTACAGAGAGCGCATCTCCTGAGGATCGCGCTTAAGGTCGAAGAGTTCCCACTCGTCAACATTGTAGAAATGGATCAGCTTGTAGCGCTCGGTACGCAACCCGTAATGGCGGCGGACCATGTGCACGGCCGGGTACTCATAGTAATGATAGTAGATTGATTTGCGCCAGTCCGGTGGCGTCTGGCCCTGGATAAGCCCCTTAATACTGCGGCCCTGCATGTCAGCCGGAATATCGGCCCCGGCGATATCCAGAAACGTTTCGGCAAAATCCAGGTTCTGCACCAGGTCGGTGTTCTCAACTCCCGCAGCCGCCACACCGGGCCAGCGCACCAGCAACGGCATTCTCAGGCTTTCCTCGTACATGAACCGCTTGTCGAACCAGCCGTGATCACCCAGATAAAACCCCTGATCAGAGGTATAAATAACCACGGTGTTCTCGGCCAGGCCGTTTTGTTCAAGATAGTCGAGCATCCGGCCCAGGTTATCGTCCACCGACTGCACGCTGCGAATGTAGTCCTTGATATAACGCTGGTATTTCCAGCGAATAAGATCGTCGCCTTCCAGGCCCGCTTCTTTGAGTTGCTCATTCTCCTCGTCGTAGGCCTCATGCCAGCGCTTGAGCTGTTCATCGGTTAAATTTCCGGGGGGCACCAGTTTCAGGTCCCGCTCATTGAGGTGGGTCTCGACAGACATCTCCTGGGTGCGCGCCGCCGTGCCCCGGCCCTCGTAATTATCGAACAGGTTGTGCGGTTCGGGGATCACCGTATCGTCGAAATCGTCAATATGATCCGGGCCCGGCTGCCAATTACGATGAGGGGCTTTGTGCTGGCACATCAGCATGAACGGCCTGCTTTTGTCGCGGCCACTCTCCAGCCACTGAAGGCTGAGGTCGGTGATTATATCCGTGGTGTAGCCCGTGTGCTGGACCGCTCCATCGGCGGTATGCATTTTGGGATTATAGTAAGGCCCCTGGCCCCGGAGCACTTCCCAGTAATCGAAACCTGTCGGCTCGCTTTTGAGGTGCCACTTGCCGATCATCGCGGTCTGGTAGCCTGCCTGCCGCATCAGTTTGGGGAATGTCTGCTGGGTGCCGTCAAAAGTCTCCCGGTTGGTGGGGACGCTGTTGAGGTGGCTGTGCTTGCCTGTGAGGATCACGGCCCTGCTGGGTGCGCAGATAGAATTTGTACAGAAGCAGTTGCGGAACAATACACCTTCATCGGCCAGCCTGTCGATATTGGGAGTCTGGTTAATCTTTGAGCCGTAAGCGCTGATCGCATGGGCGGCGTGGTCATCGGTGAACACGAACAGAATGTTCGGTGCTTCCCTTTTGGACGGGGCATCTTCGCCAGCGCAACCTGGCAGCGAATTGCCAAGTGCCAGAGCAGCGCCTCCCAGGGCAAGAGTCCTGATAGCATCCCGTCGGCTGGTTTTCCTGGCGCTCATGGCGTACTCCGTTGTTGAGTTTCTGCTTTTCAGTTCGGCGAGCCTGATAGCGATTCTGTTTGTTTTCCGCGGAATTGGTGGTACACGTTTCTCTTTGTGGCGGCCTGCAAGCCAGACTTTTTCCCTTGTTTGTGCGTTATTGCAGGCCGCAGCCAGAAAGACCGGACTGGTGGGATGAGCTTGACAGCAATGGCTAATATAATAAACGGAATGAAGATGAAAAAGTATTGCGACTCATCGCAGGTGAGCCAAAAGCCCATCATCTGCTCAAGTATTTGAACAGGCGGTGTCCTGCGTGTCTTGCACCTGAGATATTGCGGGCCATCGGACCCAGCTCAAGCTCGGCCAACGGGCCGCAGACATATATTCCTCCCTGCCAGTGCAGTGACTGGTCCACAACCGGGTATCCGCAATCCGAAACCGGCAGGCCGTAATTATCCACGGCCCTGTCCAGCCATGAGCCTCCCGGTCTTCCGGAGCTGAAACCGCTGGCGAGCACAACAGTGTCAAATGCATGAGCAACGCCATCGGTTGTAAGCGCCACCCGCCCGTTGCCCGCGGGGAGTATGGACTCCAGTTCACTCTGAAGAACAGTGAGCTTACCTGTCCTGGCATACCAGGACAGTTCCAATTGTACATCGGGGGGGATCGAGCCGCTGTAGCGGGCCATGTCGATAATTCCACGTCTGCGTGATAGATCTGTCTCGCGCCCAAAAGGCGCCAGCAGCCGTGGGCCATTCCAGCCCGGGTCGCTGTCGAACTGCCTGATTTTAGGCTCGTGCCTGCTGTACAGGCTGACTTTTCCGGGCGCTCTGCCGGCAAACATTACAGCCGACTGTGCTGCTCCGATCCCACCGCCAACCACCAGCAGGTTGTCCCAGGCAGGAAGCCTGCTGGCAATGAAACCGCGCTCGTAGAGATGATGGATGTTCGCGCCGTTGTTCTTCAGTTCAGCAGCCCAATCCGGCCAGCATGGCTGTCCGCCCATGCCGGTTGCAATCATCACCCTGCTTGCCTCCAGGGCCCCCCGGCCGGTAAGCACTCTCAGGTGATTGCCATGAATTTCAAGACCAGTGGCGCTGGTATTGGTCCTGATTCCGTCCAGGGCGTTGCGGCCGATAACGTCCATGCAATGCCGCCAGAACAGAGCGGTGCCGGGGCGATGGTAGGGGTATTTGAAATCGCGGAATTTCCTGCCTGCGGGGCTTTTGGAGAAATCGCGCAGTGAGTAGGGATCAATATCCAGATGATGGACCAGGCTGGAGCGAAGGTGCCTCATGCCGGTGTTGGACACATATTGACGCCAGTTGGCCAGCGGCTCTTCCAAAGGGTCGAGGACGCAAATTCTGTTACGCGGAACCCCCAGGCGGCAGGTGAGAACCAGCGAGAGATGAGTGCCGTGGAGTCCGCCTCCAATAATGATCCAGTCGAACATGATCAGAGACGTTCAGGGAAGAGGTCCAGAAGGTATTTGTAAGGGTTGGCGGGACGGCCGTTGACATGAACTTCGTAATGCAGGTGCGGGCCCGTGGTAATACCGCTTCGTCCGACATAACCGATAATATCGCCGCGCCGTACTTCCTGGCCGGTTTCCACAGCCAGCTTGGAACAATGGCCGTAAACCGTTTTTATCCCGAAATCATGGTCCAGTACCACACTCAGACCCAGGCCCTGGCTTTTTGCGCTATGGACCACTTTCCCGTTGGCGGGTGCGAAAATAGGTTCTCCGCTGGGCGTGGAGAAATCGAGGCCCGTGTGGTAATGCATCTGACGGAACAACGGATGCATCCTGCGCCCGAAAGTGCTGGAGATATAACCCGAGGTTGGAGTGAGCATGGGCAGGTGGCTCCAGCGGCGCGAGACCTCGGTTACTCTGGTCAACGCATCTTGTACACTGATTTTCACCAGTCCGGACTGACGCAACAGTTCGTCGATATCCTGCTCCTGGTCGCTTATCCGCCGAGCCAGCCGGCTGTCAAACTCCAGAAGATCATCATCGAAACGCGTCATCGTACCACCGACACCCACTGCCAGGACTTCGTCCTCAAGTTGGGGCAGACCTGCAATCTGCCGGAACATCTGGCTCTCGTCGAGCATGGAATCAAACTTGGTATCCAGCAGCACGATCTGCCTGTCGAACCGGACCACTTGAGCCCTCAGGCTTTCATTTTCTCTTTCAAGCTTTTCCAGCGCATGGATATTGACAGCTTTGATTACCGAGGTGACTACCGCTTTTCCGGGAAAATACAGCAAGCAAAAAGATGCAAGAAGGAGAGTGACAAGCATGGGCACGGTTAATCTTATTCCGCCACGCCGCCGTCCGTTATGAGAGCAGAAAAGTATGGTCCAAGACTTGGATGTCATAATAATCCCGGAAGTTGATTCGCAAAGAAGTAAGGATTGTTGTCTTTGAATGGAAATTACGGATTATAACGATTATACACAAATATCAGCTATATTCAAGGATAAAATTATTTTTTTGGCCGCCTGCAACTATTTCCTCAATAACTATTGTCAAGGCAATAACTCTTGAACTGCCACGGTTAAGCATAACTCAAACTTGACAACAGGCAATAAGCGGGGTATTGTCTGCGCTAATACAAAAACAGGAGGAGTAATGCAGGATACGGATAAACTGGCGAGAATATTCAAGGCTCTCTGTGTCAAGAGCAGAATTGAAATTATCCAGTTGCTCAAGGAGCGAACTCTCTGTGTCAATGCATTGGCCGCCAGGCTCAAAATTACTCCAGCCGCTGTCAGTCAGCATCTGAGGATATTGCGTGATGCCGACCTGCTTATATCCGAGAAGCGGGGTAATTTTGTGCATTACGAGGTCAATACGGTAACATTGGCACAATGGCAGCATCAGGTTGATGCCTTTCTGTATCCCGCAGGCAATCAGTAACCCTCCATCCGGCCGGCAAACATAATTTTAATGGCCCAACAGCGATGCGGATGAAGCCATTGCAAAAAAATGCTATTCCTGATATTATAATTGCCTTATTCCTTGATACCCGTAATTGACAATGAGTCTCAAAGATATTAGTTTGAACTGTGTATGCCGTGGAGTAACAAATACGAAAGTTTTTAACGATAATCTGTCGGCCCCGGGCGGCTTGAATCAGGCGAGATAGAGAGGATTGATAAATGGAGAATAAGCAGCATGAGCGGATAGAGCCCGAGAGCAGGCGGGCACACATGCAGAGCCGCTTCACCCGTGAATCCCTGATGGGCAAGCACCTGTTTGAAGACGAAATGTGGGCGGGTTCGGAGATTCAAATCCTGCCGGATGTGGACCTGGTGTTTCTTGGTGGCAGGAGCATTATGGACCGTGGCCGCGAGCCGATTCTACAGGTGGTTGAGGAAATAGTGCGTTGCCGCGAGCAACTTGACTACCGGATGATTTTAGGGGTCAGCGGCGGCGTACGCAACCGTCACACCATGTACATGGGTCTCGAATACGGCCTGCCGATCGGAGGGATGGCGATGTTGGCGGGCGCCGTGGAGGGGCAGTACGCCAGGATTCTCTACGCTCTGCTGGCCAAGCACGGTGGCATGTGGATGGCCCGCGAGCATTTCGACAAGCTTCCGCTCTACGTTTATTCCGGCATGATTCCCATTTCGATAGCGATCCCGCCCTACCATTTCTGGGAAAAACCATGCGGGACAGGCAATCTACCGGAATACGGCTCCGATTTCGGGATGTATATCATGGCCGAGGTCCTGGGCTTGCGACGGATTGTATTCGTCAAGGATGTCAAAGGGCTTTACACCCACGATCCGCACAAGTACCCCGATAAGGCGGAGTTCATTCCCAGGATCAGCGTCCAGGAGTTGCTTGCGATGGACCTCGACGACCTGCCGATCCATCGCACAGTGCTGCACAATATGTGCAGGGCCCATCATGCAAAGGAAATATACCTTGTCAACGGGCTGGTGAAGGGGAATATCGAGAAAGCGCTGGCGGGTGAGAACGTGGGCACGGTGATTTACAAAGACGAGTCCGGGGCCGGTGAAAAAGCTTAAAGAGTACAGTGGCCACGGAAGACGTGGCCGCCAGACAAGATGGATTTTGGGGGATTTAAGATTTACTCAGACAGCTGACGAGGGAGGCTGGACCCGATAGTGAGCATCTCGCCACGGTTGAAGATTATCTACCTGCTGGTAGTGTCCACTGCCGTGTTCGTGCTAGGCCAGAAGGGCGTACTGGTGCTGCTGGGTTTCCAGGCTGTGCTCTGGCTGGCGGCGGGTGTTCCGGCCGGTGAGTTGCGGAGTCTGCGCAAAAGCATCGTATTTATGACAATGATCCTTGTGTTCTACGCGTTTTTTTCCTCGAGCAGGGATCTTACCTTGCTGAGGATCAGCGGCTGGGATCTTAAAATAAGCACCGCGGGCGCGCTCGATGGCGCCGCGATGTGCGTAAGGCTGGTCACGATTCTGCTGGCCGGCATCCTGATTCGCCACGGCCTCAACCGTCAGCAGTACGTGAGCGGCTTAACCGGGCTGGGGATGAGCCACGAGCTGGCGATCCTGTTCGAATCGACCCTGGCTTATTTCGAGGGCAGCGGAGGGTTGGCCGCTGGTGGCGGTAAGGCAAAGGGCGGAAATGATGCTGCGAAGAGCGGCAGGGGCGGGAAGAGGATATTTCTCAAGAGACTGCTCAAGGGCGACCTTTCAGTTGTGGACGAATTGTTCAACAACAGACTGGCTTCGGCCAGGGAAACTCTTGCCGACAGTGATCTGGCGCTGATATTCGCCCTGACCACAGTGGTTGTAGGGGTGAGGTTTATCAAGGTTGTGGCCGGTTTTCCGCTGGCGCCGGGGCACAAAAACCTGGTGATAGTTCCGGCGTATATCGCCGCGGCCACGCTAACGCGTAAACCGCTGGCGGCTACTAATATCGGGGTGGTGAGCGGGGCGATTAACTTTTTGTCCGGTTTCGGGCGGTTTGGAGTTTTCGGCATTTTCCAGCATGTCCTGCCCGCGTTGGCGGTTGACTTGCTGGTCAGAGTTTCGGGCGGATCGCGCTCGATATTGTTGTACGCGTTTATCGGACTGGTGGCTGGAGTTGCACGCATTTCGGCTGTATTGATCCTGTCGTTGTTGTTCAGGATGCCGGGCGAGTTCTACCTGCTGCTGGTTCCATTTATAGTGTCGCAGTGCCTGTTCGGGGTGCTGTCGGCGCCGGTTTCGAAATACCTGGTAAGTCACATCAAGATAGATGGCGCCTGAGCTTGGCGGAGCGCCGTTTCGGGAGGGAATTGTATGCCGGCACACAAGAAAGGGTTCAGCAGGACGCATATCAAGAGTAAGTTCATGCGCGAGTCTTTGCTTGGCAAAGACATCATGGCCTCGACGGATACGGACAAACAGATTGCTATCCTGCCGGATCAGAACGTGATCATGATTGGCGGCAAAAGCATTATCGACAAGGGCAAAAAAGCAGTTTACCCGCTGGTGGAAGAGATTGTGGAGAACAAGGGTAAGCACGGGATGATCCTCTCGGTATCGGGTGGTATCCGGGTGCGTCACTCCTATTCGGTGGGACTGGATTTCGGCCTCCCGCCAGGTGGGTTGTCGATGTTGGTCAGTGGAATCGAGGAGCAGAACGCCAGGATGCTCTACGCCCTGCTGGCCAAGCACGGCGGAATCAGGATGACCCGCGACCATTTCGAGGAACTCTCGATGTACATTCACGCCGGCATGATCCCGATTATGGTGCCGATGGCTCCGCACATGTACTGGGAAAAGCCGCCGAAAGTGGGCAATCTCCCGGACTACGGGCCGGATTTCGGCATCTACATGGTCAGCGAGGTGCTGGGTACCAGGTCGATGATCTATATCAAGGACCAGGAGGGCCTCTTTACCGAGGACCCGCGCAAGAACCCGGATGCCGAGTTTATCGAGAAAATAAGTGTGCAGAAGTTGCTGGAGATGGACCTCAACGAACTGATAATCGAGCGCTCGGTGCTTGAAGTAATGGTGCGAAGCCGCCGGAGCAAAAAAATCTATATCATCAACGGTATGGTGCGTGGCAACCTGACCAAAGCGCTCAACGGCGAGCGGGTGGGCACCATTATCTACAAGGACGAGTCGAAAAGCACGGTGAGCGTAACCGCCGATGTGGGTGGCAAAGGCAAATAAGGCTTTGATCCGATACTTTAGAGAATGTGCGTATCTGTAAATATATAGATTATATGGGAGGTCGAATGAGCAAGAAGGATGAGGCGAAAGATATCTGGACCAGATTCGAGAACGAGTCACTGAGCGACAAGGGCCTGCTGGAAGCAACCAGCGACCAACCGATCAGAATCATTCCCGGCGTCAAGATGATGAAAATTGGCGGCCAGAGCATCATGGACCGAGGCCGTAAAGCGTTGTTCCCGATCCTCAACGAGATTGTGGCCAACCACGAGAAAAATAAGATCATGATCTGTTCCGGCGGCGGCACCCGGGCTCGTCACGCCTACGAGATAGCGATAGACCTTGAGCTGCCTCCCGGATTCCTGGCTGCCCTGGGCGGTTCGATCGCTCTTCAGAATGCCCGCATCCTGCAGATGCTGCTGGCCAAGCACGGAGGCATCCACATATCCACCGAGCAGTTCGAGATGCTGCCCCTGTTTTTCAAGCTCGGCTGCATCCCGATCATGGTAGGCATGCCGCCGTTTACCTACTGGGAAGAAATACCCCGTAAGGGCTCGATTCCGGATAACCGTACCGATACAGGGGTGTTTCTCACTGCCGAGTTCCTGGGCGCGGACAGTGTGCTGTATATCAAGGACGAGGACGGCCTTTATACCAATGATCCCAAGAAAGACCCCAAGGCCGAGTTCATCCCGGAGATTACCGTGAGTGAATTGCTGGAGCGTGATCTCGATGACCTGGTGGTGGAGCGTGTTGTGCTTGACTACCTTCAGCGAAGCAAGAACGTGGAATACCTTGAGATTATCAACGGCCTCAAGCCGGGGAATATAACCAGTGCGCTTGAAGGTAAGCATACAGGAACCCGGATTTACAAGGGTTGATCAGCCGATACTTAAGCTATTGCAGGGTAAAGAGGGGGCAGGGGCCTCCTCTTTGCTTTTGGCGGTGATTGCCACACGAGTTTGATTGCGAATTGCCTGGTGGCTGATTATCATTGTTCAACTCTCTCGCCGCTAACAATGTTATAATTTGAGGAATGTATGGCACTGATTTCTGATAAGAAAAAAGCGGCCGCTAAGGCAGCGATGCTGATTTGCGCATTTTTGTTTGTGTTTATAGCGGCCTGTGGCGGGAAAAATGACAATTCAAGGCCAGGGATCGTAATTTATGCCGCGGCGAGCACCATGGATCTGCTAACAGAGGCGGCCGTCCTGTTTACCGAATCCAGCGGGATCGATGTAGGGTTCGAGTTTGCTTCCTCCGGGTCGCTGGCGCGAAAGATAGAAACAGGCTCGCCCACTGACATTTTTATCTCGGCCAATCAGCGCTGGATAGATTATGCGGCGCAAAAGCAACTGGTGGATTCTGACGCCAGTTTGATATTCGCCCGCAATTCATTGGTATGCGTGGAACCGCTTGGCACTGAAACCGGGATAACTTCGGCAGGGCAATTGACAGCGGTCGAGAGGCTGAGTATCGGTGATCCGGAGCACGTGCCGGCTGGGCAATATGCCAAGCAGGTGCTGGAACACTACGGCTTGTGGGATCGGCTGGGCGGCGAAGGGAAAATCATCCTGGCGATTAATGTAAGTGTGGCCCTTAACTATGTGGAGCAGGGCGATGTGAGTGTCGGCATAGTTTACGCCACCGATGCCGCCCGCAGCAGCAGGGTACGGACCGTTTTTACGTTCGATCTTAAGTCCCATCAGCCGATTACATATCATGCTGGTCTGGTGAGAGCCGGTACGCGTAAACAGGAAGCCGGAGAATTCATGCAATTCCTCTCCAGCGAACAGTTCCTTGCTCTTCTTGAGAAGAATGGATTCAAGCGTCCCTGAGTATTAACAGTTCAGCAGGAACAGGGCAAAAAATGTTTGAGAGCGAATTGTCATCTATCGGGTTGTCAATTTACATGGGACTGCTGGCAGTTGTCCTGAGTATCGTGCCCGGCGTGGCGCTGGCCTGGCTGCTGGCCAGGCGAAATTTCCGTGGCAAGTCTATAGTTGAAACAGTGGTTTTTCTGCCGCTGGTTATTCCTCCGGTTGTAACGGGTTTTTTCCTGATCAAGGCATTCGGCACCCAGAGTATTATCGGCGGCCTGCTGAACCAGCTCGGCATCAGGGTGGTGTTTACCTGGACCGGTATGGCTATCGCCGCGTCGGTGATGGGTTTCCCGTTACTTGTGCGCACGGTTCGTAATGCGCTGGAAAATGTGGACCCGCGGCTGGAATCGGCCGCCAGAACTCTGGGTTGTTCCCCCTTGCGGACGTTTTTTACTGTCACGCTGCCGCTTTCCTGGCCGGGGATTGTGGCCGGTGGTGTGCTCTGTTTTGCCAGGGCGCTGGGCGAATTCGGCGCCACGGCAATGGTGAGCGCGGGCACCCAGGGCAACCGGACTATTCCGCTGGAAATCTTTCATCACCATCAGGCGCCAGGCCACGAGGCGGAAGTTATCCGTCTTGTAATTATATCGCTGGTGCTGAGCGCGCTGGCACTTGTGGCCAGCGAAACGCTGGTTGCCCGGGCCGGGACCAGGCGCTATAAGTCCGGACACGGAAATTAATCATGCTGGAGCTCGATTTCAAAATAACCAGGGGTGTGTTTGACCTCGATGTCGCTATCAGCAGCCGTCAGCAGGTCACCGGCCTGATCGGCCCATCCGGTGCAGGTAAGACAACGCTGCTGCTGGTGCTGATGGGGATCATCCATCCCCGCTCCGGACTGATCCGGGTAAATGGAAGCACCGATCTGTTCAACTCTGAAACCGGCGTCAATGTCCCCACTGAGCACCGCAGGCTTGGCGTGGTGTTTCAGGACAGCTTGCTGTTTCCCCATTTAAGTGTCCGCAAAAACCTGCTGTTCGGCTATGAGAGGATAGCGCCCTCGCAGCGGAAACTTCAGCCGGATGAGATTTACAACCTGCTCGATCTTGAAAGACTGCTGGACCGGGGAGTGGCTCAGCTCAGCGGCGGCGAGAGCCGCAGGGTTTCGCTTGGGCGCGCCCTGCTTTCCAGCCCCAAACTGCTGCTGCTCGATGAGCCGCTGACCGGCCTGGATGTAAAACTTCGCGACAGAATTCTGGCCTACATGCTGCGGCTCAAAAAACAGCTTTCTATTCCGATGGTTTATGTCAGCCACAGCTTTACCGATATCAGCGCGATTTGTGATACCGTGGCCCTGATGGTTGTAGAGGAGGACAGCGACCATCGCAAACACTCCCGCGTGACTGCTTTGGGGCATCCCCACCACGTGGTCTCCGAGGCGGCCAAAGTGGTCAGTGTGGGTTCGGTGGAGAACATTGTCGAGGGCCGTGTGGTGGAAGTGGACAACGCCGGCGGGTTCAGCAAGATTCGGGCGGAAAACCTGATCATGACTGTAGCCTCCTGCAACCACAGTGCAGGGCAGAGCTGCTATGTCACTTTCCGGGCCGATGATATCATCCTCTCTGTCGGGGAACTGCCCCGGCTCTCCAGCCGCAATGTCTGGCGGGGAAAAGTGGTCTCGTTCGAGAGCTTTCAGGACAGGACAATTGTCACGGTCGATGTGGGCTGCCGGATCAGGGCTACGCTCACCGGGCAGTCGCTGAGTGATCTGGAACTGGAAGAGGGGAAAGAGGTGCATGTAATAGTGAAGGCTAATTCAATGAGAACAGTGGCCCTCGGCGAAGGGGAGAACCTCGCAGGCTTCTCCATATAAACCTGAAGTTTTTTCTATTGCCCGCGTATAAAATCTTTGCAATACGGCTCTCCAGTAGTTAAGCTCAAATATCTCACAGTAAGAAATAATTGTCCGAGGGGGGGCCAGGGTGTTCACGTGCGGCTTTACGCTTGAACGGTGGTTGCTGCCGTTATCCGCAATCGCGGTTATATTTGCCTGCGGTGAGCCTGGCGACAGGTGCGCCGCTCCAGGCAGGGCCGAGATCGAAGCAATTGAGCGCGGAGGGGCCGCCCTGCCGTCGAATCTGACTGCCAGCCGCGACCGCTGGCTACGGGCCTCGCTGGACTGGGTATCCGTCGCTCTGGACGAGAGCTTGCCGGATACGGTCCGCTCTTCGCTAAGGCAGTTGGCCCTGTCAACGTTGGATGACGCCCTGCATCTGGAGCAGGCGCCTGATATCGGAGCGGTGGCCGATTTTTTTCGCTTACGGATCGACAGAGCCCTGGCGGGTATCGAGGGGCAGCCTCCACGGACGGGAGCCAGGGTCTGGAAGCTTTACAATCATGGCTTTGTAGTACGCACAGAGGGTCACTGCTACGCTTTCGACATTTTCCAGGGTGTTGGTAGCACCACAATGAGCCGGGAGCAGATGGAGCGTCTGGCGGACGTGGTGGAAGTTCTGTTTATCAGCCACCGTCACTACGACCACGCCAGCATTGAATTCGCCCGGCTGATGCTCAACAGGGACAAACCGGTGGTGGTCAACCCGGATATCTGGCCTGAAGAGCAGATTAGTTCTGAAAAATTGATCCGGATACAGGGGAATAACCGTGGCCACGCCGCTGCAATCGGCTTTCAGGTATTCGAGGGCCACCAGGGAGATATTCCCAATAATGTCTATCTGGTCCAGGCCGATGGGGTCAGTGTGATGCACACCGGGGACCAGCACAACCGCGATGATTTTGGAATATGGATCGACGGTTTCGCTGCCCGCCAGCGGGTGGATATCCTGCTGCCCAACTGCTGGACCCTGGATATCAGCAATATGGTGGCGGAAATAAAACCCACGGTGGTAATCACCGGCCACGAGAACGAACTGGGCCACATGGTATCCAAACGCGAAAGTTATGGCAAAAGCTTCCTGCTGCTAAACGACCTTTCGTCTCCATATGTGATGATGACCTGGGGAGAGAGCTTCCCCTACAATCAATGACTGATAGAATCACGCTGGAATGCATTAGTTTTTTTGCAGGAAACTTACACCCGCCCAGTTTCGTTTCTTGTAATATGCAGCTACTGCTATTCACTCAGCAGAGATTATTCCAATGCCGAACCGCAACGGCCTGATTGATCATTACGGCCGCAGTCACGACTACCTGAGAATTTCACTGACAGGTAACTGCAATCTCAATTGCAGCTACTGCCGTCCCCCGGGCAGTGCTTTGCAGCCCCGGGGCACCGGCCGTGGCGTTGCTCTGGGTGACAAGGAGTTGATCAGGCTGGTGAGGCTGTTTGCCGGTTTGGGGGTGCGCAAGGTACGGCTTACCGGCGGAGAACCGTTGCTGCGCCACGGGATCGAGGGGCTGATCGAACAAATCTCTGGAATCGATGGGATCAGTACTGTTGCCCTGACAACCAACGGAACCATGCTGGAGGGGAAATTAACTTCTTTGGTTAACGCCGGCCTGAACCGCCTCAATGTCAGCCTGGACAGCCTGGACGCAGGGCGTTTTAGGGAGATTACCGGTGCGGATCTTTTCCCGAGTGTCTGGCGGGGTATCGAGGCGGCTCTTGCCAGCCGGACGCTTGAACTCAAGCTTAATACTGTGGTGGTACGCGGGGTAAACGACCATGAGCTGGCTGATTTTGCCGCTCTTACGCAGGACAACAACCTGACAGTGCGATTTATAGAATATATGCCGTTCGGCGATAACCTCTGGCAGCCTGATAAGCTGGTGGGCTGGCGGGAGATGGCCGCGCGGATCGGTGAAAGATTCCAGTTGCGCGAGCAGGAGCAACAGGGAGTGGCCCGGCTTTACCGGGTGGATGGGTTCCGTGGGAAGGTGGGTTTTATCGCCCCGCTTACTGGTTGTTTCTGCGACTCATGCAGCCGTTTGCGGCTCACGGCTGACGGGCATCTCAGGCTCTGTCTTCACGACAGCAGCGAACTGGACATCGGGGCGATGATGCGTAGCGGGGCTACAGACGGGCAATTGCACGAGGCGGTGCTAGCGGCATTGGCGGGTAAGGTGCGTGGGCATGGGCGCAGTGCCGGCGGCGGAGCCAATGGGCCTGCCGTGGCAAGCATGTCATCGATTGGTGGCTGAGGCTGCCCGCCATTTATAAGGAGACTGGTTTGACGAGCAAAAGTGGAACAGTGCTTGCGGTTTGTATCAGTGCGCGGCGCGGGATGCGGAAAAAAGCCGTAAAACGAGTTGAGTTGGTGACTGACTACGGGATAACCGGTGATGCCCATGCCGGACCAGGCCACCGTCAGGTGAGTCTTCTTTCCCTTGCCAGCATCGAGAAGATAAAAGCGCGCGGGGTTGAAACTTTCCCCGGTATTTTCGCGGAGAATATCGTGACCGTGGGTATCGAACTGGTGTCTCTGCCGCTGGGTACGGTGTTGTCCGTGGGTAGCTCCAGGTTACAGGTGACACAGATTGGCAAGGAGTGCCACAGCCGCTGCGCCATCTACGAGCAGGCAGGGGATTGCGTGATGCCGCGCGAGGGGATTTTCGCGCGTGTGCTAGCGGGGGGAATTGTGGCTGAGGGAGACAGGGTAGAGTTGCTGGCGGCGGATATTCCGGCTGCTACGGAGCCGAACAAGCCCTGATAAGTACGAGTTTTATTGACAGCAGGTGGCTCTGGATTTATATTTTTGCAACAATTGTGATTCAATTGTGGTGGGAGTAGCTCAGTTGGTAGAGCCCATGGTTGTGGCCCATGTGGTCGCGGGTTCAAATCCCGTCTCTCACCCCATATATCAAACCGGCGGCCTGTACTCAGGCCGCCGGTTTTTTTGTAGTTGAATATTAAACCAGCACCTTGTCCGCTTTGCGGATCGTGTCCAGGGTGTAGTGGTTCAGCACCTTGTAAAAGTCAAGCAGCTTGCCGCAGACCGTGCATTTTTGTGGAAGATAAAAGTAGGTGGGCCTGAGTTGCCCGTTGACTACTCTCACAGGTTTTTCCACTTTTGTGCCGCAACTGCTGCATTCCCAGCTAGGCGAGATGAATTCCACTTTCGGCATGACTGTCTTATCTCCGTGTTGTCCGGGCGGCAATAATGCTCAATCAATAAAAGATTTGCCAGGTTCATTTTGTTTTGTGTTGCAGCGTTAAGAGTATTATTATTATATATAATATTGAGGATATCCAGCTTGTTGAGATAAAACTATGGTTGATTTTCTCGCAATACGTAACCGTCACCTGCGGGTATTCAATCAATACCAGCAGCGCAAACGGGAAATATTCCGGCCGGTGCGGCGTATCCAGGTCAAGATTGAGGGAATCAAAAACCTCACGATGGCGGTGGGGCGTACCGTACGGGGAAGGCACACCCTGCTGCCGGCGGAGATGATCGGCAGGCGGGTTAATATCATAATCTGAGTTAAAAGAAAAGGCCCGGCTTGGGTGCCGGGCCTTAAATTGAGCACGTGAGCGGTATATTTGGGGTTCCCATCAACACAAGAGGAGAGTTGGAAGGGAGCCGCGGCGTGCCCGATCTGCTTTTCTTTGCATTATTGTTATCGGCTACTGAAGGTATATCTTTAATAAAGGATGGTTTGGAACTGGTTAATTAAGCTGTCGTTAGCAACCGGATAATTATAGAGTTGGCTGAATTGCAACTAAAACCGGGGGGTCGGTTATGGTTCTCAGCGCAATCTCATCCGCTGGCTATGGGGCTTCGCAGGTGCAGGCAGTGCCGCCGCAGCATTCGCAGTATGCGCAGTTCGGCGCGGCTATCAATCCTGCCGGCTCCAGCCCGATACCGGGTTCTAACTGGCCTGCCGATAAGGCGGTCTGGGTGTCGCAGAGCAGTGAGGTGAGTTTCCTTGACAGAGTCCATGTGAGCGAGATGGCCGGGCGGATGATTTCCCACTCGGCAGGCACATGGGAAATCCAGTCTCACTCTGTAAGAGGCCTTGAGATTACACAGAGCAGCCTGGAACGTGGCGCACTTGCGGCGCGGGTCAGGATGCGAAATGCTGTAAACGGTTTGCTCAACATGCAGGCATCGCTGGCTGGTACAGGTGTGAGTGTTGATGTTTATGCTTGACATCTTTTGCCGGGCGCGTTTAATTAGCTTGCATTAATTTACTGCCAAAACTTGCGGCGGCCGGACTATTGGGTTGCCACACGAACAATGCATCGTTTCTTTAGGGGGAAATCTATGGATTTTAGTCGTGCTAAGTTCTCCATGCTTGCTGCATGTCTCATCATGTTGGTCGGCTGCTCAGCCAGAAGTACATATTTTATTGAAATGCAGGTGGGCGACGGCTCTGATAGCCAGAACGTGGAAGTGGAATTTCTGTCCTATGACTATCCGGCGGTACTTGATAGCCTCGTGGAGCTCAATAAGCCCGGAGCAAGGCCCGACTCCTCTGAGTTGATGGCACTGCTGGCTTCTTATCAGCAGATTCTGGATCGCAGCGCTCGGATGGCTGATTCTGTAGACACGATGCGGGAACAACTGGAGAACATGAGCAACAAATCCGTAGAATATCGTAAAAAGTATCCGATCTTCCAGAAGTTGGAAGGCGGCATGAAGGAGATGCTGGACAAGCGTCACGAAGTCCATCAGAATTACCTTGATCTGAAAAACCAGTACGAGGCAAAGGTTAATCAATGGAAAAGCCAGGCGTACAAGGGATTCGGAGAATTCAAGGAAGAGATATCTCCTGAGTTGGGCACCAAGGTGGAAATTACAGGTGCTGATTGCCTGGTTAAAAACCTGGTTTTGCCTTTCGGAAGCTGGTGGCTGCATTGTGAACTGCGGCGTCCCGGCACGACCAACGAAAAGTTGATCTGGGACATGGCGCTTCCCACCGATCAGGATTCGGTGCACATTATTCTCAATGAGAGTAACGCCAGGGTATACCGCGAACTGATTTGAGCGCCACCGGTTTTTGTTTTAGTCTTTACTGCAACCGGCAGAGTTCACCACCCTCATCAGGGAAAGGTTGAACCTGCCGGTTCGTATATTACCGTGGTGCCGGTCCCCCGGGGGGGAGAGCGCCGCTTATTGTTAACCGATTACTAACGAGGTAGCGATGGATTATCACGTTGCGGATATGAGCCTGGCCGCCGCCGGAAAAAAGCGGATTGACTGGGCCGACCAGGATATGCCGGTATTGCAGCAAGTGCGTAAGCGCTTCAGTAAGGAAAAACCGCTGGCTGGCATGAAAATGAGCGCCTGCCTTCATGTGACCGCCGAAACCGCCAACCTCTGCCGTACACTGGCAGCCGGCGGTGCCGACTTACTTCTGTGCGCCTCCAACCCTCTCAGTACCCAGGACGATGTTGCGGCCTCACTGGTGGAGCACGACGGGATCAAGGTCTATGCCGTCCGCGGTGAGGACAACGATGTCTATTACCAACATATCCGTGCAGCGATTGAACATCACCCGGTGGTTACGATGGACGACGGGGCTGATCTGGTCAGTACGATCCATTCCGATTATGCTGATCAACTGGGCGAGATTATCGGCAGCATGGAAGAGACCACCACCGGCGTGATCCGCCTCAAGGCGATGGCTGCTGACGGGGCGCTGAAAATCCCCGTGTTCGCGGTTAACGACGCCAAGACCAAGCACCTGTTCGACAACCGCTACGGTACGGGCCAGTCCACGATTGATGGGATTATCCGCGCCACGGACGTTTTGCTTGCCGGCAAGAACGTGGTTGCCGCCGGTTACGGCTACTGTGGCCGTGGCTTTGCAATGCGTGCGCGCGGAATGGGGGCCAACGTTATCGTCACGGAAGTCGACCCGATCAAGGCTATCGAGGCCCTGATGGACGGGTTCCGGGTGATGCCGATGGAAGAGGCGGCTCCGATAGGCGATGTGTTCTGCACGCTCACGGGCGATATCAATGTGATCCGCCCCGAGCATTTCGACAAAATGAAGAGCGGCGCGATTGTCTGCAACAGCGGCCACTTCAACGTGGAGCTTGATCTGGACGGGCTGGGTAAGATGGCCGACCACATGGAGCAGGACGTGCGCAGGGAAGTGGATGCCTACGTGATGAAAGATGGCCGCAGGATTTTCGTACTCGGCCAGGGCAGGCTGGTAAATCTGGCCTGCGCGGAGGGCCATCCGGCCTCGGTGATGGACATGAGTTTTGCAACCCAGGTCCTGACAAGCGAGTATGCGGTGCTGCACAAGGATGAACTGAGCGCCAGGGTGTACGATGTCCCGGACTCAATCGACGATTGGGTGGCGGAGCTCAAGCTTAAGAGCATGGGAGTTACGATTGACCAGTTGACGCCGGAGCAGGTTAAATATCTGGCCAGCTGGACGATGGGTACTTAATTATTACGCGGACTGTTTTTTACCTGAAATCTTGATTTGACTGTTACTTATGCTTAGCGTAAGTAACAGTCAAGTCGTTTTTCTTTTGCACAAGAGAGCCAGCTATGGTGGAATTGACTATTTCCGGACTTGGTATAGACAGCTCCAATAACTCGCCTGTCGTTCTGCTCAAGGAAAAAGATGGGGAGCGGGTGCTGCCGATCTGGATCGGTCCCAGTGAGGCCAGTGCGATTGCCATGGAAATCAGCGGAGTCAAGTTCAAGCGCCCGTTGACCCACGACCTGTTCAAGCAGGCTCTGGTCGACCTGGGTGTACAGATGGACAGTGTGGTGATCCGCGATTTGAAAGACAATACTTATTTCGCCAGCATTTGTCTCAGCCAGGATGGTAAGAAGATTGAGCTTGACGCCCGGCCGAGCGATTCTATCGCACTTGCCCTGAGAATGAAAGCGCCAATCCATACTACAGAGGAACTGCTGGAGAGCGCTAGCAAAATCGTTCCCAAAACTGTCTCCCCGCAAACCGAGGAGTACGACCCGGAAGTACTGCGCGAGACACTGCGCAAAATGAATCCCGAGGATTTCGGCAAGTTCAGCTTCTAAAATCCGCTCAGCGCACCGTTAGGCGGTTTGTGGCAAGAGTAAGGCCGGCAACCACTGATGATCGTTTAAATTGCTTGCAATACACTTGACGGCGCGGTGCTGATTGCTTAATATACCTTATCTGTAGCATGGTAATTGAGAAATTCAGGTTTTTTCGGCCCGCGGGCCGGATTTGGAGGAAAAAGGTGTTTTACCTTTACTTGTATCTGTTTATTCCCGGATGAACCCAGATTGATAGTGGAGGATAGGACCTGAAATTCCCATTAAGAGCGTAAGTCCGCATAAGCCCACTATCAAACGATAGTGGTTTTTTTGTTTTCCGGGTGTTTGCAAGCTTGCTCCCGGATGAAATTTACTTCAGCGAAAGTAGCCGGATGGATATCAGCGACTGGCGAATCAAGATCGATGCTGTTGACGATAAGCTGTTGGAGTTGTTCAATAAGCGCGCCGGTTATGCGCTGGAGATTGGCAATATCAAACGGGAGCGGAGTGAGCCGGTTTATAACCCGGCCCGCGAGGACCAGATTTACGAGCACGTGCAGAAAGTGAATCCGGGGCCGTTGTCCGATCAGGCGATCAGGCGTCTGTTCGAGAGGATTATCGATGAAACCCGCCGCCTGGAGCGGGAACTGACAGAGAAGGAAGGGTAGGCCGATGGTCATCAGCATGCGTCACGATGCCACCGAAGCGCAGATTCAAGCGGTAATCGAAAAAATTCAGGGCCTCAATCTCGACTCTCATCGCTCCACAGGCCTTAACTATACGGTGCTCGGTGCGGTTGGAGATACGGCAAGTATCGACATGCGTGATTTCGAGATACTCGAGGGCGTTGGCGAGGTTGTGCGTATTTCGGCCCCCTACAAGATGGCCAGCCGTCAGTTTCAGCCGTTCGACTCCGTGGTAACAGTGGGCAAGGACATCGAGATCGGCGGCAGGGATGTGGTGGTGATGGCCGGGCCGTGTGCGGTGGAAGGCAAGAGCCAGATAAATGAAATCGCCGCACGTGTGGCCGACAGCGGAGCCCGCATTCTTAGAGGTGGGGCGTTTAAACCCCGCACAAGCCCCTACAGTTTCCAGGGCATGGGCGAGGAGGGTTTGCAACTGATGCGCATCGCCGCTGACAAGAACGGCCTGGCGGTGATCAGCGAGATCATGGACGCCAGCCAGATAGAGCTGATGCTGCCCTACGTGGATATTCTTCAGGTGGGTGCACGCAACATGCAGAATTTTTCCCTGCTGCGCGCGCTGAGCACGCTGGACAAGCCCGTTCTGCTCAAGCGTGGCCTTTCAGCCACAATCGAGGAACTGCTTATGAGCGCCGAGTACGTGCTCAGCGGGGGCAACCAGAGTGTGATCCTCTGCGAAAGGGGCATCCGCACGTTCGAAACATATACTCGCAACACGATGGATATCTGCGCCATCCCTGTTGTGCATAAATTGAGTCACCTGCCGATGATAGCTGATCCCAGCCACGGTACCGGTATCCGCGACAAAGTGCTGCCGATGGCGCGGGCATCTATCGCCGCGGGGGCCGACGGGTTGCTGATAGAGGTCCATCATCAGCCGGAAAAAGCTGTCAGCGACGGGGCGCAGAGCCTGCTTCCGGATCAGTTCAGTAAGCTGATGACGGAATTGGAGATTATCGCGCGGGCAATCGGCAGGACGTTCGGCGGGTAACGCAAATTTTTAAAGGGGGAATTCCCCGCGATGTACGACTTCGCCATACAGAGAAGATGGTTTTCCACCACCAGCTTGCGAGGGCAGATCGGGCGCTCCTCAGCGCCCGTCGGACTGCTGGGTGCCGCTGCATTGGCATCTTATTAACTTGTGACCGAATATTTTTCCCGAAAACCGATTCTCTATTTGATGGATGGGGAGAAACAGGTAATGTCAGACAATAAACGCAAGATAGTGATTTTCGACACGACTCTCAGAGATGGTGAACAGAGCCCCGGTTGCAGCATGAACCTCGAAGAAAAACTTCGAATGGCTCATCAGCTCGCAAAGCTCGGTGTGGATGTGATGGAGGCTGGATTCCCGATCGCCAGCGATGGTGATTTCGAGGCGGTCCGCAAAGTGGCCGAAGAAGTCAAGGGTCCTATTATCGCCGGTCTGGCCCGGTCTGTTGATATTGATATAGAACGGGTGGCACAGGCCCTGGAGAAGGCCCAAAAACCGCGCATCCACACCTTTATCGCCACCAGTGACATTCACCTTAAGTACAAGCTCAAGAAGAGCCGTGAACAAGTGCTGGAGGCGGCGGTCAAGGCTGTGGAGAAGGCCAAGGGCTACTTCGATGATATCGAGTTCAGTTGCGAGGACGCTGGCCGCACCGATGACCTCTACCTGGCCCAGGTAACTCAGGCCGCTATCGATGCCGGGGCGACCACGATCAATATCCCGGACACCGTCGGCTATGCTATCCCCGACGAGTGGGGCGCCAGGATGAAAAAACTCTGCGACGCCGTACCCGATCTCGGCACTAAAGCAATACTTAGCACGCACTGCCACAACGATCTCGGGCTGGGAGTGGCCAACTCTATCGCCGCCTGCCAGAACGGAGCCGGACAGGTTGAGTGTACGGTCAACGGGATCGGCGAGAGAGCCGGCAACGCCTCGCTGGAGGAATTCGTGATGAGCTGCCGCACCCGTGCCGACGTTTTCGATTTCAGCACCGGGATTGTCACGGAGGAACTCTTTCCCACCAGCCGTCTGCTCAGCAATATCACCGGCGTGTTCGTCCAGCAGAACAAGGCGATTGTGGGCAAAAACGCGTTCGCCCACGAGGCTGGAATTCATCAGGACGGGATGCTCAAGGACGCGCTTACATACGAGATTATGACCCCGCAGTCGGTGGGTATTTTGAAGAGCAATATAGTGCTCGGCAAGCACTCGGGCCGTCACGCCCTGGCGGTGCGCTTCAAGGAACTCGGATTCGAGCTTGCCAGGGACGATCTGGACAAGGCCTATAAGCTGTTTTCCAAGGTGGCCGATCAGAAGAAAACGATTACCGATGACGATCTGCTGGCTATTGTCCAGGACGGAATTCAGCATATCCCCGAGCTCTGGCACATGAAGTATATCCAGACCGTGGGCGGTAACCAGGTGGTGAGCAGCGCCACGATGGTGCTGGTGAACAAGGAAACCGATGAGGAAATAGAGGAAGCCGCCACGGGCGAGGGCCCGGTGAGTGCGCTGTGCAACACTATCGACAGGATTGTGGGTCTGGACGGTTCGCTGACCGATTACCAGATCCGCTCGATTTCCGAGGGCCGCGAGGCTATCGGCGAAGTGTTCATCCATGCCGTGTTCGATGGGGTGGAATACATGGGCAAGGCCGCCAGCACCGATGTGATGGATGCTACGGCGCGCGCCTATCTGAACGCTGTCAACAAGGCCCTGTTCGCCCGCGGGAAAGCCGCCGGAAAAGACTGATAACGTTGACTACTGATGCGACAAAAAACGACGACAAGTGATGATGTCGTAAATGTCCAGTTTGCCTATGGCATAGCAAAAAGCTTCAGATACGAGGCGCATGGATTTCGAGGAATGAGGCGTACTTATAGTACGCTGTAGTGACGAGATAATCTAAATGCAACGAAATAGATGGACTTTTGGCGAAGCCATTACAAGTGATGATGACAAGGAGCAGTAAGATGGGTAAAACGATGTTCCGGAAGATCTGGGACGCGCACGTGGTGGGCGAGCACGAGGGCATAACCGTACTCTATGTCGACCGTCACCTGGTCCACGAAGTGACCTCGCCCCAGGCGTTCGAGGGGCTAAGGCTCGCCGGACGCAAGGTCCGCCAGCCACGGGCCACGTTTGCCGTGCCGGATCATAATGTACCAACAGCAAACCGACACAAGCCGATAGCCGATCCGCTGAGCGCAAAACAGGTTGAAACTCTGCGCGATAACTGCAAGGAATTCGGGATTACGCTTTTTGATCTCGACGATATCCGTCAGGGAGTGGTGCACGTAATCGCGCCCGAGCAGGGACTCACCATGCCCGGAATGACCATTGTCTGCGGTGACAGCCACACCGCAACCCACGGCGCGTTTGGCGCACTGGCGTTCGGGATCGGCACCAGTGAGGTGGAGCACGTACTGGCCTGCCAGACCTTGCAGCAGCGCTTGCCCAAGTCGATGTTGATCAGGGTGGAGGGCGATACTCCCGAGCATTTTACGCCCAAGGACGTTATCCTCTCTATTATCGGCAGGATCGGCACTGCCGGCGGCACGGGCTACGTTATCGAGTACGCCGGCAACGTGATCCGCGAGATGTCGATGGAAGGCCGGATGACGCTCTGCAACATGAGTATCGAGGCCGGGGCGCGCGCCGGGATGGTGGCCCCTGACCAGAAGACATTCGATTACCTGGAGGGCCGTCCTTTTGCCCCCAGGGGTGATGATTTTGCCAGAGCGGTTGAGATGTGGAAACAGCTTCCATCCGATCCTGACGCCGAGTATGACGAAGTACTGGAAATGAGGGTTGACACTTACCGTCCCCAGGTGACCTGGGGCACCAGCCCCGGCATGGTCACGGATATCGACGGCAGGGTGCCGGACCCGGCCTCTTTCGATGATCCCAACCAGCGCCGCAACACCGAGCTGGCCTTGGAGTATATGGGTCTTGAACCCAATACGCCGATCAAGGAAATCGGGATTGATACCGTGTTTATCGGCAGTTGCACCAACGGTCGTATCGAGGACCTCAGGGAGGTGGCGGCGTTCATGCGAGGCCGCAAAGTGGCCGAGGGGGTGCGGGCTATTATCGTGCCCGGCAGCGGTCTGGTTAAGCAGATGGCCGAGCAGGAGGGCCTGGACAAGGTGTATCTGGAGGCCGGTTTTGAGTGGCGAGCCGCCGGTTGCTCGATGTGCCTGGCGATGAACGATGATCGTCTTGAGCCCGGAGAACGCTGTGCATCCACCAGCAACCGCAATTTCGAGGGCCGTCAAGGCAAGGGCGGGCGCACGCATCTGGTCAGTCCGCTGATGGCCGCCGCCGCCGCGGTAGAGGGCCGGTTCGCCGACCCCCGCGAGATGAACATCAGCTAGATTGAAACTCATTCAGCACGAGATAATTATAATGGAATCTTTTACCAGTTATACGGCGCTGGCGGCCATTCTCGACCGTCAGAATGTCGATACGGACCAGATAATCCCCAAGCAGTTCCTGAAAAAGATAGAACGCACGGGTTTCGGCAGGCACCTGTTCCACGACTGGCGCTACCTGGACGAGGAAGAAACTCAGCCGAACCCTGATTTCATCCTCAACGCCGGGCGCTACAAGGGTGCCGGTATTCTGGTAGCCAGGGATAATTTCGGTTGCGGCTCCAGCCGCGAGCATGCGCCCTGGGCTTTGCTGGAATATGGTTTCCGCTGTGTTGTGGCGCCCAGTTTCGCCGATATTTTCAATAACAACTGCACCAAGAACGGGATGGTACCGGTTGTGCTGCAAGCTGACGAGGTGGATGCGCTGTTTGCTGAGATCGAGGCCAGCGAAGGCACGCAGCTTACGGTTGATCTTGAACAGCAGATTATAACCTCGCCGGGGGGACTGAAGTTTTCATTCGAGCTGCCGCCGTTCACCCGCAATTGCCTGCTCAAAGGGTTGGACCATATCGGCTGGACATTGCAGCACGAGAGTGAGATTACCGAGTTCGAGAAAAAGCATCACGGCGCACAGCCCTGGTTGCTGGCGGGATAAGCCGTAAAGTGTTATTTTATTTTTCCTGAAAACAATAGAAGTCCTACTGTGGTAAGGTACATGAGAAGAAGGAGCGGTTAGATGGCATCGAGTTACAAGATCGCTGTACTCCCCGGCGATGGCACGGGGCCGGAGGTTGTCGACGAAGCTTTGAAGGTGCTTAAGGCTGTTGCCGGTAAGTACAACAAAACATTTGATTTTACTGATTTTAACTGGGGCGGCGAGAACTACATGGCCACCGGTGTTGTCCTTCCCGAGGACGGTGCCGAGACTCTGAGAAAGTACGATGCAATCCTGCTGGGCGCTATCGGTCATCCGGATGTAAAACCCGGTATCCTGGAAAAAGGTCTGCTACTGGGACTGCGTTTTGCCCTGGACCATTATATCAACCTGCGTCCGGTTCAGCTCTATCCCGGCGTCTGGAGTCCGATCAAGGACAAGGGTCCCGAAGATATCGATTTTGTGGTCGTGCGCGAGAACACCGAGGGCCTCTATGCCGGCGCCGGCGGCAACCTCAAAAAAGGTACCCCCGACGAGGTGGCGATCCAGACTTCGGTCAACACCCGCCTTGGCGTGGAGCGCTGCCTGCGTTACGCTTTTGAGTACTGCCGCAAGCGCGATAAGAAAAAGACCCTGACCCTGGTGGCCAAGACCAACGTGCTCACCTACGCCAGCGACTTGTGGGAGCGTGCTTTCCACGAGATCGGCGCGGCTGACTACCCGGATATCAAGCGTGATTACGCCCATGTGGACGCCACCTGCATGTGGATGGTCAAGAACCCTGAGTGGTTTGATGTGCTGGTGGTTGAGAACATGTTCGGCGACATTATCACCGATCTGGGCGCGATGATCCAGGGTGGAATGGGTATCGCGGCCGGCGGTAATATCAACCCCAACGGCGTCTCGATGTACGAGCCTATCGGTGGCAGCGCACCCAAGTACACGGGCCTGAACGTTATCAACCCGCTGGCCTCTATCTGCAGCGCCGCGATGATGCTCGAAGACCTGGGCGAAACGCAGATGTCAACGGATATCTATGACGCGGTCAAGTGGGCCTGTGCCAACAAGATGGAGAACCAGGGCGCAGGTAAGATGGGTTACGGAACCCGCGAAGTTGGTGATCTGATCGCCGAGCAGGCGTCAAAGTAATATTCGGCCCGGTTGCGGGGAACTGATCTGTCCCCGCTCCGCGGGGAGGAGCATTTTCAGATGATTATCGTCATGAGAGAGGGCGCCACTCGCGCACAGATCGACCACGTGTTCGATAAAGTGCGTGAACTCGGCTACAAGACTCACCCGATTTTCGGCGAGCAGCGTACCGTTATCGGGGCAATTGGTGATGAGCGCGGTAAGTTCCGCCTTAAGAGCCTGGAGTCAGTGCCGGGTGTGGAATCAGTGATCCCTATCCTCAAGCCATACAAGCTGGTCGGCAGTGAGCTGAAAAAGGACAAAACTATTGTAAGGGTTGGGAAGAATGTGGCGTTTGGCAGCGACCAGTTCGTAATCATCGCCGGCCCCTGCAGCGTGGAAAACCGCGAGCAGATTATCGCCACGGCGGTAAAAGTGAAAAAAGCCGGTGCCACCGTACTTCGCGGCGGAGCGTTCAAGCCGCGCACCAGCCCCTACAGTTTCCAGGGCCTGGAAGAGGAGGGCCTTGAACTTCTGGCCGAGGCGCGGGAGAAAACCGGCCTGCCGATAGTAACCGAGATTATCACTCCGCAGGACATTCCGCTGGTTGCGCGTTACGCCGATATCCTTCAGATTGGTGCGCGCAACATGCAGAACTACGCCCTGCTCAAACAGGTGGGCCTGCTCGATAAGCCGGTCCTGCTCAAGCGTGGACTCTCGGCCACTATTAACGAGTTCCTGATGTCTGCCGAGTACGTGGTCAGCCAGGGGAACCCCAACGTGATTCTCTGCGAACGGGGTATCCGCACGTTTGAAACCGCAACGCGCAATACGCTGGACCTCTCGGCCGTACCGTTGATCAAGCAGATGAGCCACCTTCCGGTGGTTGTCGACCCCAGCCATGGCACCGGAGTGCGTTCGATTGTGGGGGCAATGACCAAGGCGTCGGCGGCCTGCGGGGCCGATGGAGCGATAATCGAGGTGCATATCGACCCTGAGAACGCTCTTTCCGACGGGGAACAGTCACTGACCCCCGATCAGTTCGCAGAGCTGGTGAAGAGCCTCATGCCGATTATCAAGGCCGAAGGTAAAAGGCTATGATCAGCAATATGATATGATAACGTTAAGGCCTCGTTCTTTTTTGAGAACGAGGCCTTTTTTTCTGATGGCTGCTAATAATGTCTTGTGGAGCAGGCATGAATGGGGATTACGGGAACGGCAGCAGCTTATTCCCGCCGGGCACGGCCAGGTACGGCATCTATCTGGCCCGGGGGGGGCGTTCTCTCGCGGCTGGTATATTTTGCGGCGGGCGTCCGGTTTGTGGATGATCTCGATAACGTGCAAAGAATTACGCCTGTTGCCCGCGTATTTGATGTTATCCTTTACGGGCAGCTCAGTTCTCTATAGCGAAACAATATTGCCAGGCTGCGTGAGATGACAATTCTATTCATGCTTCTTGCCGTTGCCTATCTCAGCGGCGTGGCCAACCTGCTGGAAATAGGGGAGAACGCCCGGATACGCTTCGAGATCGAGCCGTTCAGCTGGCTGCTGGCTATAATCGCTCTGGGCTCTACCCGGAAAGACGCGCCAAAGTGTGATTCAGCCCGCGATTGAGGGGGCAGCCGCCTGTGCGCCATCATTGACACGCTTGCGGCGGTTTTATAGATTACATTGATTTGTCTGGAAACCACTAAAATGTAAAAGAACAGGGAATCGGGATGGCAAAAGGAATAACGAAGAGAAGCGATGACTACTCTCGCTGGTATCAGGATATTGTCCTGCGCGCTGAACTGGCGGATTACGCCCCGGTAAAAGGCTGCATGGTGATCAGGCCCTATGGCTACGCTATCTGGGAAAAAATGCAGGCCACTCTTGACGGTATGTTCAAGGAAACCGGCCATGTCAACGCCTATTTCCCCCTGCTGATCCCCGAGGAGTTCATGCGCAAAGAGGCCGAGCATGTTGAAGGGTTCAGCCCGGAGTGCGCCGTGGTTACCCATGCCGGAGGCAACAAACTGGAGGAGCCCTACGTTATCCGGCCCACCAGCGAAACCATAATCTGGAGTATGTACCGCAAGTGGATCCAAAGCTACCGCGATCTGCCGTTGCTGATCAACCAGTGGTGTAATGTAATACGCTGGGAGCTGCGGACCAGGCTGTTTCTGCGCACAACAGAGTTCCTCTGGCAGGAGGGCCACACTGCCCACGCCACCGAGGCCGAGGCCGAGGCCGAGACACGCCAGATGCTGGAGGTTTACCGCACGTTCGCCGAGGGCACGATGGCCATGCCCGTGATCAAGGGGCTTAAGACCGAGCGGGAGAAATTCGCCGGAGCGGTGCGTACCTATTGTATCGAGGCGATGATGCAGGACCGCAAGGCTCTGCAGGCCGGAACCAGTCATAACCTGGGGCAGAATTTCGCCAAGGCGTTCGATGTCGATTTTCTGGATGCCGACGGGGAGCGTAAGCTGGTCTGGGCCTCCAGCTGGGGCGTAAGTACCCGGCTGATCGGGGCGTTGATCATGGCCCACAGTGATGACAAGGGGTTGGTGCTGCCGCCAAAGCTGGCGCCTATCGAGTGCGTGATCGTGCCGATTTACCGCTCCGACGATGAAAAGGCCACCGTGCTGGAAAAAGCCGCTCAGATCAAAAATGACCTTGCCGCCAAATACAGCGTGAAACTTGATGACCGTGATCAGGTGAGGCCCGGTTTCAAATTCGGCGAGTGGGAGCTCAAGGGAGTACCAGTCCGGATTGAACTGGGGCCCAGGGATGTGGCCAACGGGCAGGTGGTAATGGTCCGCCGCGATAACGGCGAGAAGCTGACCTGTCCGATGGACCTTGTAGTGAAAAGTGTGGGGCAGGCGCTGGAGAATATCCAGCGCGACATGTACAGCAAGGCGCTTGCTTTCAGGGAGCAGAACACGAAAAAAATCGATACATACGATGAGTTCAAGCAGTTTGTGGCCGATGACAGCGGGTTCGCCCTGATTCACTGGGCCGGAAGCAGTAAGGACGAGGAGCGGATGCAGAAGGAAACCAAGGCCACGATCCGTTGCATTCCGCTGGACGGCGAAGAGGAGCAGGGAAAGTGTATCATGACCGGGAAGCCCTCCAGCCGCAGAGTGGTGGCATCGAAAGCCTATTGACCGGCCTGCTGTTTTTTAGTGGGAAAGGAATGGTGGCGGCGTGATAATTGGCATAGTCGCTGACAGTCATGACAATCTACCCATGCTGCGCCGGGCGGTGGAGCACTTTAACGCTGATGGCTGCGAGCTGGTGATCCATGCCGGAGATGTGGTGGCGCCGTTTGCCATGGCGGCCATGGACAACCTGAACTGCCCGTTCCGTGCAATCTATGGCAATAATGACGGGGAGAAGGTGGGGCTTAAGCTTAAGGCGGCTTCGGTTGGAGGCTCTATCGAGGAGCCGCCGATTCAATTAACAGCCGGCGATCTGACAATCAGAGTAGTTCACGACTGCGCCGACTGGGAAGCCGAAGCCGCGCTCAGCGGGGCGGATGTGATCATTTTCGGCCACACGCACGAAACCGTGATAGAGACGGTGGCGGATAAAGATTTGCCGCTGGGAATCAATCCCGGCGAATGCGGAGGCTGGCTTACCGGCGATTGCACTGCGGCGATTCTGGATACAGTCACCCGCAGGGTAAGGGTTATCGACATTTTGCTGGAGCCGGGCAAGGGCCTAGATGGATAGGCGATAGAGGTTCATAATTACTATAATATAGCATCCTACAACCAATAGCTAAGAAGATGGTTTAATGCCCAAGAGAACTGATATCAAAAAGATTATGATTGTGGGCTCCGGTCCTATCGTGATCGGCCAGGCCTGCGAATTCGATTACTCCGGCACTCAGGCCTGCAAGGCGTTGCGTGATGAGGGGTACGAGGTTGTGCTGGTTAACAGCAACCCCGCCACGATTATGACCGATCCTGAAACAGCGGACAGTGTTTATCTGGAACCGCTGGTGCCCGAGGTGGTTGCAAAAATAATCGAAAAAGAGCGCCCGGACGCCCTGCTTTCCACCATGGGTGGACAGACCGCCCTTAATATCGCGGTGGAGCTGGCCGAGAGCGGAGTGCTTGAAAAGTTTGGTGTCGAGCTGATCGGCGCAAAGCTTGAGGCGATCAAGAAAGCCGAGGACCGTGGGCTGTTCAGTGCCGCGATGAAGAAAATCGGACTTGACCTGATCAACGGTGACTATGCCCATAACATGGAGGAAGCCCGCGAGATAGTCGCCAGGATCGGCTTTCCGGTCATTATCCGCCCGTCATTTACAATGGGCGGCTCGGGAGGCGGCCATGCGAACGATATCGAAGAGTTCGAGAAGGCGGCCAAGTGGGGGCTTGATCTATCGCCGGTAAGCGAGGTGTTGATCGAGGAATCGGTGCAGGGCTGGAAAGAGTACGAGTTGGAGGTGATGCGTGACCTGAAGGACAATGTGGTCATCATCTGTTCGATTGAAAACTTTGACCCCATGGGTGTTCATACCGGCGATTCGATAACAGTGGCCCCTGCCCAGACCCTGACGGATAAGGAATATCAACGGATGCGCGATGCCGCTATGGCCGTGATCCGCGAAATAGGTGTCGAAACCGGGGGCAGCAATATCCAGTTCGCCGTGCAGCCGAATACAGGCAGGTTGGTGATAATAGAGATGAATCCGCGGGTTTCGCGTTCCAGCGCCCTGGCCAGTAAGGCAACCGGTTTTCCAATCGCCAAATTTGCGGCCAAGCTCAGTATTGGTCTCACGCTGGATGAGATACCCAACGACATCACAAAACAGACCCCGGCATCGTTCGAGCCTACGATTGACTACGTGGTTACCAAAATTCCACGCTTCACGTTTGACAAGTTCCCCGGCACGGACGACACTCTGAGTGTGCAGATGAAGAGTGTGGGCGAGGTGATGGCTATCGGCCGCACGTTCAAGGAATCCCTTCAGAAAGCCATCCGGGGACTGGAAACCAACCGTCACGGCCTGGGTGCCGACGGGCGCGAGGTGGCTGAACCCGACAAGCTGGAAGAGGAATTACGCCGTCCCAATTCGGAGCGGCTGTTTTATATCCGCCACGCTCTGCGCGAGGGTTGGGAGCCGGAAAGAATCAGCAAGATCAGCGGCATCGATCCATGGTTTATCTGGCAGCTCCACGAAATTGTGGAGATGGAGGAGCGCCTGAGCAAGCTGCGCTCCAGGAGCGGACTCAACGCTGATGTGCTCCGTGATGCCAAGCGCTTGGGGTTCAGCGACTTCCAGATTGGCTATCTGACAGGGATCGAAGAGAACGAAATCCGTACCCTGCGCAAGAGCAGGGGAGTGCAGGCTGTTTTCAAGCGGGTCGACACTTGCGGCGGCGAGTTCGAGGCACACACGCCTTATCTCTACAGCACTTATGAGAGTGAGGACGAGGCCTGGCCCACCAGACGCAAGAAAGTGATGATTCTCGGCGGCGGACCCAACCGGATCGGTCAGGGGATCGAGTTTGACTATTGCTGCGTTCAGGCGGCATTCGCGCTCAAGGAAGAGGGCTACGAGTCGATCATGGTCAACTCCAACCCGGAAACTGTCAGCACGGATTACGACACTTCCGACAGGCTCTATTTTGAGCCGGTAACACTTGAGGACGTGCTTAACATTGTAGACATTGAAAAGCCCGACGGTGTTATCGTCCAGTTCGGCGGACAGACTCCGCTCAAACTGGCCTTGCCGCTGGCCGAGCATGGTGTGCCGATTATCGGCACCCAGCCTGCGGATATCGATCTGGCCGAGGACCGTGAGCAGTTCGGTAAGTTACTGGTAAAACTTGGAATTGAACACCCCGCCTACGGGATAGCCTACAGCGGGCAGGAGGCCTGCAAGATAGCCAGGAAGATCGGTTATCCCGTGCTGGTGAGACCCAGCTACGTTCTGGGTGGTCAGTCGATGGTGATTGTCTACGACGAGGACTCTCTGCGGCGCTACATGAAAAATGCCATGGACGCCTCGCTGGGCAAGTCAATCCTGATCGACCGCTATCTGGAGAATGCTATCGAGGTGGACGTGGATGCTATCTGCGACGGTGAGCGCACGGTGATCGGCGGGATCATGCAGCATATCGAGGAGGCCGGGATTCATTCGGGTGACTCGGCGTGCGTGATGCCTCCGATGTCGCTTGGCGAGGATGTATTAAACGCCCTGCGCAAAGCAACTGGAGAGTTGGCCATGGCTTTGAATGTTATCGGCCTGCTGAATATCCAGTACGCGGTCAAGGACGAGAAAATCTACGTCCTCGAAGTCAACCCCAGGGCCAGCCGGACAGCGCCCTATGTGAGCAAGACTATCGGTATCTCCCTGCCCAAGCTGGCGGCAAAAGTGATGATCGGGCGCAAGCTGGACGAACTGGGGTTTGCGCGGGAACGTGTTTTCGAGCATATTTCTATCAAGGAAAGCGTGCTGCCGTTTATCAAATTCCCCAACGTGGATATCCTGCTGGGGCCGGAGATGAAGAGCACGGGCGAGGTGATTGGCCTGGACCGCAGTTACGGCATGGCTTACGCCAAGGCGCAGATGAGTGCCGGAAACGCTTTGCCGGAAAAGGGTGTTGTGGCTGTCAGTCTGTGTGATCACGACAAGGAAATGCTCTTACCAAGTGTTATGAAGCTGGCAAAAATGGGTTTTGAAATTTGCGCCACCGCCGGCACGCACGATTTTCTTAAGGGTAAGGGAGTCAAGTGTATCAGTGTGTATAAGGTTGGTGAGGGCAGTCCAAATATCGTGGACCTGATCAGTGACAAAAAGGTCAGCCTGCTGATCAACACCCCGTCGGATGACAAGAGCCAGTTTGATGCCGGGGCGATGAGGCGTGCCGCACTTACCACCGCCATTCCTTATGTTACAACCAAGGCCGCTGCTATTGCCGCTGTCGAGGGAATTGAAGCTTTGCGCAAGGGCGAGATGGAAGTGACCAGCCTGCAGGAATACAACGCATGAAGACGATCCTGGTTATCGACGATGTGCCGGAAAACAGAGACATTGTGGCAGTCAGCCTGGAGGAAGATTACCGGGTGCTGCAGGCCTCTGATGGAGCCGAGGGGCTTGAAGTGGCCGGGCGGGACAAGCCCGACCTGATCTTTCTGGACGTTTCGATGCCGGGCATGGGCGGGTTCGACACTATCGCAGCCTTGCGAAAACATCATGAGCTGTTTAGCGTTCCGGTGATAGCGATTACGGCTCATAGCGTGGTGAGCGCAAAGCGTGCGGTTGAGCGCGGCTGCAATGATTTCCTGCTCAAACCGCTGACCGCGAAAAAACTCCGGGACAAACTGGCCGAGTGGCTCCCGGGAGAATACTGACCGGTGGAGACCGTGAAATGGTTTTGTTCAGGTTGGTTCGCACATTGTCAATTACTGCGTTGATTGCAGCCCTGGTGTTTGGTGCTGGTTGTCACAAAGCGGACAACAGCCCGCAACAACTGGCGAACCAGTTTATAAAAAGTATCGGTGAGCGTAACCAGCAGGCGCTAGATACCCTGCTGGCCTGGGACAAGGTGGCGATCAATCAGTATTATGTGGGCAGGGATCATTTCAACAGGCTTTCGCTGGAAGGACAAGGGGAGGTTCTCGACTCCTACAAGGAGTTGTTCTTCACGGACTATCTCCCGGCAGCGTCGGCTGCGAGTTACACGATTGATAAGGTTTACATCAATCGTGATGTGAGCAATGCTATAATTGTGTACGAGTCCCCATCGCAACCACTGAAGTCCGCTGAAGGGAAAAACAGGGCAAGGAAACATTTCACGCTCGAAATGAGTTTGTATCCGGATAGAGACAAGTGGTATATTGTTGATCTTAACGAATTCATCCAATTGAACGTTTTGAGGGGCGACTACAATCCGGAGAAATTTTACTTGCCTGAGCCGATACCCTGATAGCCGGGTAATTTTGAACCTATATGGGATGGGGGATTAAGATGGAAAGCAATTTTCCGAAATGCCAGAAATGTGATACCGGAATTTTGATTCCGCTCAGTGACTACGGTCGCGACGGTGCGTCAATCCGGTACAAGGCATGGGTTTGCACCAATCCGGATTGCGGGTTTCACCTGCGGATCGATAACGGAGAAGTCAGTATCGGCAAAGATATCGGACAATCTTTCAAGTAACAACTTTCGCCATTTGGGCCGCCGGGATAACAGGTCCCGGCGGTCATCTGGTGCTATTAACTCCGCAGTGAACGAGCCGGGTACCCAGGTGTACGTGATTCTGTTCAGGATGTCCTGGCCGCGCAGACGGTTCCTGTCCTGGATTATTCTCCAGCAAGACGGGTGAGAGATGATTCCCGTACTTACATCCGCACAAATGCAGTGCGTGGACACTTATACTATCGAGCGGCTGGGGCTTCCCGGCGCGGTGCTGATGGAAAGCGCCGGACGCTCGGTTGTCGAATCTCTGCGGCGCTTTCCGGCCACTGAGGGCTGCCGTGCCCCTCTGATTCTCTGCGGCCGGGGGAACAACGGCGGCGATGGTTTCGTGGCCGCACGCTGGCTGCTGGCCAGTTGCGTGCCTGGCTGGCCAAAAGTATTTCTCGCCGGAAAACTTGATCAGCTCTCTGGCGATGCAGCCCTGATGGCGGCCGCGGCGGTCAAGTTCGGTGTGCAGGTTACGGAGCTTGAAGAGGACAACCTCTCAGCACTCGACAAGGCTCTGGAGGGGTGCGACCTGGTGCTCGACGGGCTGCTCGGATCGGGAGCAAAGGGGGAGCCGCGGGGCCTTATCGCCTCGATTATCGCCAGAGTTGAAGAGCACTCCCTGCCGGTAGTGGCTATTGATTCGCCGACGGGTGTGGATATGGACAGCGGCTCGGTGCCCGGAGGAGGCTGCCTGGCAGCCGATCTGACAGTCACGTTTGGCTGCGAGAAACCGGGACACCGCTTTTATCCCGGCCGCGAGTGCTGCGGCGAGGTGATCTGCACGGATATCGGTTTTCCCCAACGGGCGATTGACCAGGCCGGCTGCAATCTGTTTGTCTGCCAAAGCGATGATGTGAGTGGTCTGTTACCCTCAAGGAAGGCTTTCAGCAACAAAGGCGACTATGGCAAATTGCTGGTTATCGGCGGCTCCATCGGTTTGACAGGTGCGCCGGTGATGAGTGCGTTGGCCGCTATGTCAGCGGGGGCCGGAATGGTTACAGCGGCTGTGCCGGAATCCCTTAACCCGATTTTTGAGACCAAGCTGACCGAGGTTATGACTCTGCCGCTGCCGGACAACGGGCGTGGCTCTTTTACCGAAGAGGCTGTTGATCCTGCTGCACGGTTTATCGCCGATGGCATGGACGTTGTGGCGCTGGGGCCGGGGATAGGCAGAGATGAGCAGGCAGTTGAGTTTGTCCGTCGACTGGCCAAAAGTATCCGGGTGCCGGTGGTGCTGGACGCCGATGGCTTGAACGCGTTCGCGGCAGACGCGAAGGCGCTCGCATCGTTCGCCGGACCACTGGTGCTGACTCCCCATCCCGGTGAACTGGCCCGCATGCTGAATATTCCGCTCAAGGATGTGCTGGCCGGTCCGCTGGAGGCTGCCGGTCAACTGGCTTCGCTCAGTGGCGGTGCGGTGGTGTTGCTCAAAGGTCCGCCCACGGTGGTTTGCAGTGTCGGGCAACCGTCGGTAATAAGCCCCACTGGTTGCAGCGCGATGGCCAAGGCCGGTTCGGGCGACGTGCTTACCGGGGTTATAGCCGCGCTTATCGCCCAGGGAATGGAGCCTTTTGAGGCTGCATTCAGTGGAGCATACGTTCACGGGCTTGCCGGTGAACTTGCCGCCGAAGCGTTCGGGCAATACGGTGTGATGGCTACTCAACTGAGCGATGCCCTGCCCGAGGCGATCAGGACGGTTGTTGGGGGTGAATGATCACGTTTTCCATAGTTGGCGTTATGCCAGCTTTAAACTTGACAATAGAGCTAAATGGAGATAATTTGTTATGTCTGTGCTGGTAATAGACTTGGATGCTCTCAAGAGCGGCTCCTGCCGTAGCAGTGGTGAGTTGGAGGCAGGTGAGCTTAATCTGGAGGATAATCAGCGGTTCGGATTTTCTGGTCCTATCCGGCTGGATGTGCGTGTCAGCACCACCGATCAATTGAGTTTTTATATTTCTGGTGGACTGAGTTATCTGGCCCAGGGCGAGTGCCGTCGCTGTTTGAAAAGAATCACAGCCCGGGTTGATAATGATTTGCGCGGGATGTATGCGTTTCCCGATGCGCTCGACAGGTTGTCGATGAGTGCGCAGGAACGCCAGGAGCAGGGCATTTTGCCACTGCACAACAACGACAGGGAAATTGACCTGACAACTATCGTCCGGGAAAATCTGATACTTGAATATCCCAGTTTTTTTCAGTGCGACAATCAGTGCAAGGGAATTTGCCCTGACTGCGGGAAAGACCTTGGAATTGAAAATTGCGACTGCCGGGAAGAGCCGTTAGATCCTCGTTGGTCTAAATTGATGGAATTGAAAAACAGGAAGTAAACAGAACCTTGCTGATGCGGCTTTTTCGCTTTACCGGTTAAAGCCGCATCTTATTAGCCGTTTAAGGAGGATCGATGGCTGTACCGAAGAGAAGGACATCCAAGTCGAAAAAACGCTTGAGAAGGACCCATTACAAAATTGATGCGCCCGCCACGAGCCTGTGCTCCCATTGCGGCCAGGTCAAGCAGCCTCATCGCGTCTGTTCTCAATGCGGACACTACAAAAACCGTGAAGTAGTCGTGGTAGCGGATTGACGAGGCTGGCGTACCGCCTTTCTGACGGCTGCTTGCCGCATAAGCTTAATACAGGACGAGGAATCGCTGCATGAGGATAGCTCTCGATGTGATGGGGGGCGACCATATACCGTCAGTGCCTATCAAAGGCGCTGTGCAGGCCATCCAGGAGCTTGAAGCTGATTTTGAGTTATACCTGGTGGGGGACGAGGTTCAGATATCCGCTTATTTAGAGCGTTTTGACGGGCTCGATACCTCCAGGATTGAAATAGTCCATGCCCCCGAGGTTGTCGAGATGGGTGAAAGCCCATCGGTCGCTCTACGTAAGAAGAAGCGCTCCTCGATCGCGGTGGGTATCGCTTTGCAGGCCGAGGGAAAGGCCGACGCTTTTATCAGCGCGGGCAATACCGGTGCTGTGATGGCCACTTCGCTCAGAGGATTGGGCAGGATTAGCGGCATTGTCCGTCCGGGTATCTGTAGCGTTTTTCCGACTACCAGCAGTTCATGTGTTGTGCTTGATGTGGGTGCTAATGTTGATTCCAAGCCGATCCATCTGCTTCAATTCGCCATGATGGGCTCTATTTATTCCGAGCAGGTGCTTGGAACCACCAATCCGCGTGTTGGGCTGTTGAGTATTGGTGAGGAGCCCTCGAAGGGCGACGAGCTTACGGTGGCTTCAAACAAGCTGCTGGCTGCCAGCCCGCTCAATTTTATCGGCAATGTGGAAGGCGGAGGCATTTTCGAGGGCGAGGCCGACGTTGTTGTCTGCGACGGGTTTGTGGGCAATGTAGTGCTCAAACTCAGCGAGAGGGTGCTTAACCTGCTGGTAGGACACATGAAAAATCAGATTAAGGCCAGCCCCCTGGCCGCGATGGGCTTTCTGATGCTCAAGGGTGTGTTTGATGATATGAAGCAGACGTTCGACTATGCTGAGTATGGTGGCGCACCTCTGCTTGGTATTGACGGAAATACTATTATTTGTCACGGTGGCTCGCCACCGCGGGCGATCCGTAACGCGATCAAGTGTGCGCGGCTTGCGGTTCTCAATAAAGTTAACCAGGTAATCAGCGAAGAAGTCAAGAATTACCAGATGGAAAATCCCACGAATGAAAACCTATCTTAAGATTCTGGCAACCGGCATTTCCCTCCCGGAAAAAGTGTTGTGCAACGCCGACCTGGCGCGGATGGTCGAGACGAGCGACGACTGGATTTTGACCCGCACCGGTATCAGGGAGCGCAGGATCACGGAAAAAGACGTGGCAACTTCGGATCTTGGAGTCGATGCCGCGCGGATGGCCCTTACCAGCGCCGGTAAAAATCCGGAGGATGTGGATCTGATCATGGTAGCCACGGCCACGGGCGACCACCTGTTCCCGTCAACCGCATGTATCGTCCAGGACAAGCTTGGAGCGTTCAATGCCACCGCTTTTGATATCTCGGCCGCCTGCAGTGGTTTTCTCTACTGTCTCACTGTAGCACACAGCCTGATCAGCAGCGGTGTTTACCGTAACGCGCTGATTATCGGCGCGGAAACTCTGAGTAAAATTACGGACTATACCGATCGCTCCACCTGTATATTATTTGGTGATGGAGCGGGGGCGATGTTTGTGGAGTTGGGAACCGACGGCAAGGGGTTGTTCGCCAGCCACCTGGGCAGTGATGGCCGTTATTCGAACCTGCTCAACCTGCCGGCGGGCGGGAGCCGGATGCCCGCCAGCTTGGAAACCGTGGGCAATGGCCAGCATTATATCAAAATGAACGGCAACGAGCTATTCAAAGTGGCCGTGCGCTCGATGGAAGAGGCGGCGCGCAAAACTATGGAAAAAGCTAAGCTCGATACCGATAATATCGATCTGCTGATTCCGCATCAGGCCAATATCAGAATAATCAAAGCTCTGCGTAAGAGACTTGATATCGCAAAAGAAAAAGTCTACATAAATATTGACCGTTTCGGCAACACAAGTGCGGCATCAATCCCGATAGCCTATCACGAGGCCAGAACCAACAACGTGTGCGATAAGGATTCCCTTATTATGCTGGTCGCTTTTGGTGGTGGAATCACCTGGGGTGGTGTGTTGCTTCGGGGTTGAACGTACTTAACGATTTGATGAGATCAACAGTGCCTTCAGAAGTAAAAACTGCTGTATTGTTTCCAGGTCAGGGCTCCCAGTATGTCGGTATGGCCCGCGACCTGTATGACGGCTGTGAAGAAGTCCGTCGGATGTATGAGCTCGCTGGCGACAAACTAGGTTTTGATCTGGCCGCCGTGAGTTTCGAGGGCCCTGATGAGCAGCTTGCCGCCACCAGGATCACTCAGCCCGCGATTTTTGTCCATAGTGTGGCCCTCTGGCATCTGCTGCGCCAGAAAGGTTTCGAGCCGGTTGTAGCGGCCGGACACAGCCTTGGCGAGTACAGTGCCCTGGTGGCTGCCGGGTTTCTGGATTTCGAGCAGGGACTGGAACTGGTGGGACTTCGTGGTGAACTGATGCAGGCCGCTGGCGAGAAAGCGCCCGGTGCGATGGCTGCGGTGATCGGCATGGCGGACGATGATATTGTAAAATTATGTTCCGCGGACAGCGGCGTGGTGGTCCCCGCCAATTTCAACGCGCCGGGTCAGGTGGTTATCTCCGGAGAAGTGGAGGCCGTGGAGCGGGTGATGGAGCTGGCAAAAACCTCCGGGGCCAGAATGGTTAAAAGACTGAATGTCAGCGGAGCGTTCCACAGCCCGCTGATGGAATACGCAACCACGGCGATGAAAGAAAAGCTGGCCGAAGCCCAGGTCTCCTCTGGACGGATTCCGGTGGTGGCCAATGTAACGGCCCAGGGCCAGAGCGAACCGGAAACGGTTCGTACCCTGCTGGTGGAGCAGATTACCAGTCCGGTGCGTTGGACTGAGAGTATCCGCACGATAATTGACAGCGGTGTTAACTCGTTTGTGGAAGTGGGACCGGGCAAAGTGCTTTGCGCACTGATGCGCCGGATTGAGCGTTCGGCCTCGGCAACCACTGTTGGCAAGCTTGAGGAACTCGACAAGTTTACGCTTTAAACGAGTTTGATCTTTACTTTTGCGAGGGGCGTTATTAATATGATGCTCGAAGATCGGACAGCCCTGATTACAGGTGCGGCTCGCGGTATCGGTAAGGCGATCGCATTCAGGCTGGCGGCCGATGGGGCAAATATCGCGGTGGTCGATATCGACCTTGAGTTGGCCAGCAAGACGGCTGCCCAAATCACTGAGAAAACAGGTAGGAAAGCAGAAGCATATAGATGTGATGTCGCCGATTCGGCTGCTGTCGCGGACGTGGTGAAGCAGGTGGTGAGCGAGTTTGGCAGTCTGGATATTCTGGTCAATAACGCGGGTATAACCCGCGATGCGCTGCTGATGAGGATGAAGCCCGAGGATTGGGAGCTTGTCCTTTCAATTAACCTTACCGGCTCGTTCAATCTCATTCAGGCGGCAAGCCGTCAGATGATGAAACAGCGTGCGGGCAGTGTGATCAATATCTCATCTGTCGTGGGCTTGATGGGCAACCCTGGCCAGGCCAATTATTCAGCCTCCAAGGCCGGGCTGCTGGGATTGACCAAATCGGCCGCCAAGGAGTTTGCCACGCGGGGAGTGCGGGTAAATGCGGTTGCGCCGGGTTTTATTGAAACCGAGATGACTGTCGATCTGGCCGATGAAGTTAAGCAGAATTGGCTGGTCTCAATTCCGCTGGGCCGGGGAGGCTCAGTGGATGAAGTCGCTGCGGTAGTTGCGTTCCTGGCCGGACCCGATTCGTCGTACCTCACCGGACAGGTGCTTCAGGTAGATGGTGGTATGATTATGTAGTGTGTTGTTTCATTTGAGAATATAATTTGCAAGCAGGCGATTTACCATTAAACCTTTATACTGTGGAGGATGATAAATGTCCGACTACGCTGCCAAGGTCAAAGAAATCATTATCGAAAAACTCGGTGTGGATGCCGAGAAAGTTACTGAAGATGCTTCTTTTGTGGAGGATCTCGGTGCCGACAGTTTGGATACTGTTGAGCTGGTGATGGATTTCGAGGAAGAGTTCGATCTTGAGATTCCCGATGAAGAAGCCGAGAAGCTGACCACTGTCGGTTCGGCGATCAAGTACCTTCAGGAGAAGCTTGATTCCGAGAAATAATTCCCAGGTTCTTTTTCTGGAGCTGTTTCATCATTGTTTGCAGGCGCACCTGGCGTGCCCCTGGCGGTGAGACGGCGCTCTTTTATCGGGCCGGTTATATGCGTCTTTTTACACGCAAGCGTTTGCTCAAAAGGATAGCGTGTAACCAGTTGAAGTTGCTAAATGAATAAAGGAATTATTGATGGCCAGAAGAGTCGTGGTAACTGGGGTGGGAGCCTTAACCCCGCTGGGTAATGACATAGAGACTACCTGGAGCGGAATGCTCGCGGGTAAAAGCGGGATCGCGGCCATCGAGTCGTTTGATGTAAGCCAGTTTTCCACCCGGTTCGGCGGCGAGATCAGAAATTTTGATCCCGTTCAGTATATGGAGCGCAAGGACACCAAACGCACCGACCGGTTTGTACAACTCGCGGTTGCCGCCAGTACGATGGCGATGAAGGACGCTGGTCTTGGAGTGATCACTGATCCGGCTAAGCAGGAGCGTTTTGGCGTGATTATCGGCTCCGGAGTCGGGGGGATAGAAACACACGAGACACAGCATTCGCGCTACCTCAAAGGCGGACCTGGAAGGATCAGTCCGTTTTACGTGCCGATGATGATTTCGGATATGGCCGCGGGCTATGTATCGATTCATTTTAAGGCCAGAGGTCCCAATTTCTGCACTGTTTCGGCCTGTGCTTCCTCGGCCCATGCGGTAGCGATGGCGTTTCGCTCGATCAAGTACGACGAGTCCGACATGATGCTCACCGGTGGCTGCGAGGCGTCGTTGACTCCCATGGGACTCGGCGGGTTCTGCTCCTGCAGGGCGCTCTCTACCCGCAACGATTCTCCGCAAACAGCTTCGAGGCCATTCGACAAGGAACGTGACGGGTTCGTGCTCGCCGATGGTGCCGGTATTCTGGTACTTGAGGAATACGAGCATGCCAGGGCCCGTGGTGCAAGGATATACGCCGAGGTGGCGGGAGCGGGCAGCACGGCTGATGCTTATCATATCACAGCACCCGCCCCGGGTGGTGAGGGTTCGATGAGGGCGATGAAGCTGGCGGCCAAAGAAGCCTGCATTCCGTTGGAAAATATCCAATATATTAATGCTCACGGTACATCAACGCCCCAAAACGACCCCACGGAAACGGCCGCGATCAAGACTGTATTTGGCGATTGGGCTAAAAACGGCCTGGTGGTCAGTTCCACAAAGTCGATGGTGGGTCATCTGCTGGGAGCAGCCGGAGGCGCTGAGGCCATCTTTACTTCGCTGGCGATTTACCATGGAATCGTTCCACCGACTATTAACTATAATACACCCGACCCCGAGTGTGACCTGGATTACTGTCCCAACGAGGCGCGTCAGCTTAAAGTAAGCGCCGCTCTCAGCAATTCACTCGGATTCGGTGGCCACAATATCTCCATTGCGTTTAAGGCTGTCTGATTTAACATCACAGCCGCGCCGGCGGCCCAGTGCACCGGACGCATGGAAACAATCAACCGGGCGGTGGGCGGACAGATCGCTCCCGCCCGGTTCCCTTCCGGGATGAATCAATGTTGGGCTGGCCAAGAAAAATACTGGCTTCGCTGCTGAAAAAGATAGGACGGCAGGAATCCTCAGGCAGGCAACTGGAACGTCTGGAAAAGCGGATCGGTTACCGGTTCAACGACCGTTCACTGCTGCGCACCGCGCTGTCGCACCTGTCCTGGGTAAATGAACGGGGTGGTGACTACAACGACAGCAACGAGCGCCTGGAGTTCCTTGGCGATGCAGTTCTCGATCTGGTGGTGAGCGATTATCTCTACGCCAGGTTCGAAAGCGCCAGGGAAGGCAAGTTGACTCGTCTGAAAAGCTCAATCGTCTCGCGCTCGGCACTGGCGGATCAGGCAGCCAGGATCAAGCTGGAGGACTTCGTTATTTACTCGCGGGATAATTTTTCCGAGCTGGAGCGCGGCAAGCAGACCATGGTGTCCAACTCGCTCGAAGCCGTTATAGGGGCGATTTATCTGGATGGCGGATTGGAAGCGGCCCGCAGTTTTGTTTTCGAGAAAATCCTCGATAGCGGCAAGAGTGAACTGGTCTACGATGATTTCCAGGAAGCCAAGAACCGGCTGCTGCATCTGGCTCAGGTCAATTTCCATTGCCAGCCGAGCTACCGCATAGTAGCTATCAACGGCCCGGAGCATGCCAGGGAATTTATCTGCGAGGTCCATGTGGCCGGCAAGTTGATGGGCCATGGCAGCGGAGCAAGTAAAAAAGACGCTGAAAAAACCGCGGCACTGCAGGCGGTTGAAAATTTGGATGAAATATTGTTGAATACCAACGAAAATAATGATTCTGAAGATGATTCATAAAGCTTAATACCACGGGAGCAAAACTATGGAATATTTCCTGACGGAAGAGCAGCTTGAAATTAAACGGCTGGCGCGCCGGATTGCCGAGAACCATATAGTGCCGCAACGCGATCAGCTTGACCGCGATCAGGAATTTCCCCACAAGATCATGGCCGAGATAGCAGAAGCCGGATTGCCTGCGATCTACATTCCCGAGGAGTATGACGGGATCGGCCTGGGCGTACTTGAGTTGACTATTGTCGCCGAGGAAATCAGCCGCGCATGTGCCGGTGTTGGAGTAACATATGCTGCAAGCGCCCTGGGCAGTTTCCCGATTATTATCGGTGGCAACGAAGACCAGAAGAAACGTTACCTGCCGGAAATCGCCGCCGGTACCCAGTATGCAGCTTTCTGCCTTACCGAGTCCGGAGCGGGCAGTGATGCAAGTAATATCCAGACAACTGCCCGCAAGGTGGGCGATGATTACGTGCTTAACGGCACCAAACAGTGGATCACCAACGGCAAGGAAGCCCAAGTCTATACCGTATTCGCCAAGACTGACAAGAACAAGGGCCCTCGTGGAATTAGCGCGTTCGTGGTGGAAAAGGGCACCAAGGGACTCTCGTTCGGCAAAAAAGAGGACAAGCTTGGTATCCGCTGCTCAGCCACCTACGAGGTAGTGTTCGAGGACTGCGTGATCCCGAAAGCAAACCTGCTGGGCCGCGAGGGAGGCGGTTTCGGTATCGCCATGCGCACTTTTGATAAGAGCCGTCCCGGTATCGGCGCCCAGGCAATCGGTATCGCCCAGGGTGCGTTTGAGGCGGCGCTTGATTTCGCCCACACCCGCCACCAGTTCGGTCAGCCGATTCTCAATTTTCAGGCTGTGAGTTTCATGCTCGCCGATATGGCGATTGAGATTGAGGCCGCACGCGCGCTTACCTACCAGGTTGCCCGCATGATCGACAGCGGCGCCCGTCATTACGGCAAGGAAAGCGCAATGTGCAAGGTCTTCCCAAGTGACATGGCCATGAGAGTCACCACCGATGCGATCCAGGTCATGGGCGGCAATGGTTACATGAAGGATTTCCCCGCGGAGAAGTTTTTCCGCGATGCCAAGATCTGTCAGATATACGAGGGTACAAATCAGATTCAACGTCAGATTATCGCAGGTGCGCTGGTCAGGGAACTGGCCAGCAGGTAACAGGGGAGGGGCGATATCGAAAGCGAACTGACGCAGGGCCTTGTGGATCCGGCTTTAAAAGCCGTGGCGGAAAAAATCGCCTCGGCAAAGCGCTTGGAACGTGAGGACGGGCTGGCCCTGTTTGCAACAAATGATCTGCTCGGTCTGGGGCGGTTGGCGGAACACGTCAACCGCCTCAAAAACGAGGACCGGGTTTTTTACATAAATAACCTGCATATCAACTACACCAACGTCTGTGTCAATGATTGCGCATTCTGTGCCTACCGTCGCAAGGAAGACCAGGCTGACGCTTTTTTCATGCCTGTCGATCAGATTCTGGCAAAAGCGGAGCAGTTGTGGCATCCCAGGGCGGTGGAGTTCCACATCGTTGGTGGCTGCCACCCTTCCGCCCGGCTTGACTACTACTGCCAGATGCTGGCCGCCCTGAAAAAAGCATACCCCGATGCGCACCTGCAGGCGTTCACAGCTGTCGAGATAGACAATATCGCACAGGTTAACCGGATCAGCGTCCGGGACACCCTGATCGCTCTTAAACAGAGCGGCCTGGGCTCACTGCCCGGCGGCGGTGGAGAGATTTTCGCACCTGCCGTGCGCAACAGGATCTGCCCGGAAAAAATCAGTGGCCAGCGCTACCTTGAAGTAATGCGCGAGGCCCATCAACTAAGTATCCCCACCAATGTAACCATGCTGTTCGGCCATATCGAATCCAGCGCGGACCGGGTTGATCACATGCTTGCCATCCGCGAGCTTCAGGATGATACCGGTGGTTTCAACTCCTTTATCCCCCTGCTGTTTCATCCCTGGAACACGCGCCTTGAAGAACTGAGCAAAACGGGCGGGATCGATGTTATGAAAACGATGGCCGCGGCACGTTTGCTACTCGATAATGTTAATCATATCAAGGCGTTCTGGATCATGCTCGGAGTACCGCTGACCCAGATGGCGCTTTTTTTCGGTGCGGATGACATTAACGGCACGGTGCTGGAGGAGAAAATAACCCATGAGGCAGGGGCGGAAACTCCGCAGCACATGCCCGCTGAAAAACTGGAACAGATTATTATCGACGCCGGCCGTACACCGGTGGAGCGCGATACGCTCTACAACCCTGTATGTCGCTGATTTCTTCCGCGGTGGGGATACTAATGAACAGTAAGCGATACGTAATTCCGGCATTCATGATCATCATCGGCCTGGTTTTTTGCCTTATAGCTGGCAATAGTGCGCAAGCGGCTGAATCAGCTATCGAGACTCCCGTGGATGACGCCACGTTCGAGAATATACTGGAATATTTTACCTACGATGAAAATGTGCCGCTCGATCCCCGCGAATTCGGCGAATGGCCCTGGCGCGGTCCGCAGATAATTACCAAAGTCTCCTACCAGAGTGTACGCGGCCAGCGGGTGCCTGCCTATCTGGCTATCCCGAAAGATAGTGAAGGCAAAAAGCTGCCGGTTGTGTTGCTGATGCACGGCGCGAACCTGTTCTGGGGCAAAAACGAGGATTGGGTTCAGGCCTGGCTGCCGATACTGACATCCAATGGCTACGCGGTCCTGGCGCCGGACCATTTCTCTTTCGGTGAAAGACGCAACGAGAATACATTTGAAAATCCATACAAATTCGGCCCCTACACCAAACGGGACTGGATGGTTCAGAGCGTGGTGGACCTGAAGCGCGGAATCGATTTCCTCCAGCAGCAACCGGGAATCGATCCTCAGCGAATTGCGGTTCTCGGCGGGAGCATGGGCGGTTGGATAGGCTCCGTGCTGGCTGCCGTGGAGCCCAGGATTAAGACCACGGTGCTCACTGTCCCGGCCACTGAACGCGGTACAGAGCAGACAAAAGCTGGCATGGTATTCAATTCGAGCAACTATTTTCCCCGGATAGCCAACCCGTTGATGGTGGTTGTGGCGCTTCAGGATATGGCAGTGCGTAATGCGCGGGCACGAGAGTTGTTCAAGCTCGTACGAGCTAAAAAGAAGTTGGTCGAGTATGACGAGCAACATTTTCTGCCACCGGATAAGTATAACGAGGATATATTGCAGTGGTTGAAGGATAACTTGTAAACGATTACTATAATTGCCCTTAGCGCCATGTGTAGCATCTGTTTTGTTTGACTCTGTCATGGCGTCCGGGAAGCTCCCGGAAAACAATGGCTAAACTCAAAACTAAACCTTAAATTGATTTCTCTTGTATTGGCACATATTATGGACTCGAAATAACGGAGCTTGGAGATGCAAAATTTACGGTATTTAGCTTTTGCGATACTGTCGGCCGCGGTTTTGAGTGTGGTTGATTCTCTTACCGGTGGAGCACTTTTGCTGGCAGCCGAGGGGGGAGGCCACAGCGCCGGACCGGATTTAGGCAGCATTCTTCCTCTCTGGACTATGATCCCGTTCGTCGGGATTCTGCTGAGCATCGCGCTGTTCCCCCTGGTGGCGCCTCATTTCTGGCATCTCCATTTCCCCAAGATCAGCGCTGGCTGGGCGTTGCTGTTTGCCGTGCCGTTTCTGATCGCCTACGGTGGCGCGGCCTTGTACGAGGTCTTGCATATTTACCTTGTGGATTATATCCCGTTTATCATCCTGCTCTGGGGCCTGTATACTGTCAGTGGCGGAATCCTGGTACGCGGCAAGCTCAAAGGCAGCCCGGTTGTTAACACGATGTTCCTGCTGATCGGCACTGTTATCGCCTCCTGGGTGGGAACCACCGGGGCCGCGATGTTGCTGATCCGCCCGCTGATCCGCTCGAACAAGGACCGTCAGAACAAGGTTCATATCATTGTGTTCTTCATCTTCCTGGTGGCCAATGTGGGCGGCAGTCTTACACCGCTGGGCGATCCGCCGCTGTTCCTGGGCTTCCTGCACGGAGTCTCGTTTTTCTGGACGATGAAGCTGTTTCCGATGATGTCGTTCGTGGCGCTGATTCTGCTGGTGCTGTTTTTTGTGATCGACACGGTACTGTACAAAAAAGAGCAATCCTCCGGCGCTGCGGTGCAGGAAAGTAAACTGGAGAAAATCAAGATTGTCGGCCTCCACAACCTGATTTTCCTGTTTGGTATTGTTGTCAGTGTGCTGATGAGCGGCACGGTTCATCTTGGCGAACTCAATATCGGCGGTGTGCATATGGGGGCGCAGAATATTCTGCGCGATGTGCTGATTGTGGCGATGGGCCTGCTCTCGCTCAAGTTTACGTCCAACGCTTTGAGGAAAGAAAACGAGTTTACCTGGTTTCCGATCCTGGAGGTGGCCTACCTGTTCGCCGGTATTTTTATGACCATTATTCCAGCCCTGGCTATTCTGCGGGCCGGCGAGCACGGAGCGCTGGCGTTTCTGATAGCGGCGGTAAGGGAACCGAACCATTATTTCTGGGTCACCGGCATACTTTCCAGCTTCCTGGACAACGCACCGACTTACCTTGTGTTTTTTAACAGTGCGCTGGGCCAGCTTATACCGGGTGTGCCCGAGGCTGCCGCCGTGCCCGAGCTGATGACGACGCACAGTATTTTTCTCAAAGCTATCAGTTGTGGCGCGGTGTTCATGGGGGCCAATACTTATATCGGCAATGCTCCCAACTTCATGGTGCGCTCGATCGCCGAGGAAAGCGGAATCAAGATGCCAAGCTTTTTCGGTTATATGCTCTGGTCGGGTGGCATTCTGATTCCGTTGTACTTTATCGTAGCGCTGGTATTTTTCTAAAGTTGACGTCTATGCGCCAGAGGTGACACTAAAACAGCGGAGGCCCCAGCCGGGTCTCCGCTGTTTTTTTCCGGGCAGTCGATTTGAATGGTTCCCTGCTGCCGATCTTTTTATATTTAATTAACTGTATTTCTTCAGTATTCAATAAATAACGCACAAGGTAGAACATGAGCCGCAGTTTTTTAAGCCGGGGAACCGAGTTGATGGAGCGTACCGGGCTTCACGAGCTTGCAATGCGTGCCGACCAATGCCGTCGGCGCTTGCACCCGGACAGTGTGGCCACATTTATCAACGACCGTAATATCAACTATACCAACATCTGTACAAGCCGCTGCCGTTTCTGCGCGTTCCATAAAGGGCCGGGTAAAAGTGGCGGTTACGTGCTGGAATATGATAAGATAGGCCAGAAGATTGATGAGGCCAAGAGCCTGGGAGCGGTGCAGATACTGCTCCAGGGCGGTCTCCACCCAAGTTTGCCGCTGAGTTGGTACGAGGGCCTGTTGCGTTATATTAAAACAAACCATCCAATCCACACCCATGCTTTTTCCGCCCCTGAGATCGACCATTTCAGCAGGCTCTCCGGCCTGAGCCACGAGATTGTGATCGGCAGGCTGCGGGAGGCCGGCCTGGACTCGATTCCGGGAGCAGGTGCGGAGATGCTCTGCGCCAGGGTGCGCCGGGCTGTCAGTCCCCACAAGGTGGGCATACGCGGCTGGCTCAAGATTCACGAAACAGCTCACCGGATGGGTATGCGCAGCACCGCCACGATGGTTTACGGGCTGGGGGAAACAAGCAGGGAACTGGTGATCCACCTTCGACATATCCATGCCCTTCAGGAGAAAACCGGCGGGTTCACCGCCTTTATCCCCTGGAGTTTCCAGCCGGGCAACACGCGCCTGACGCGCCGCGGAACGTTTCCCGCCCACTACCTTCGGGTGCTGGCGGCCAGCCGGGTGCTGCTGGACAATATCCACTCTGTACAGGCTTCCTGGGTCACCCAGGGGCCGGAGATCGCACAATTGGCGCTCCATTTTGGGGCCAATGATTTCGGCAGCACCATGCTGGAGGAAAACGTGGTTCGCGCCGCCGGTTGCCGGTTCAAGGTGATGGATGAGCAGGCAATCGCCACGCTGATTGCGGGAGCTGGTTTTAAGCCCGCCCTGCGAAAGCAGGACTATTCGATTATCCGTTTTTTATAGTGACAACGGAGGCCTTTTGTCGGTAAAACAACCAATTCCCGGCTCGTTTACAGGACTGGCCGTTATCGGCGGCAGCGGAGCGTATGATCTCGACCTGAGCAAAATAGGCCGGGTGGCCGATGAACTTGCGGTGGAGACGCCGTTCGGCAGCGTGGAGAATATTTTGCTGATCGAACCGGGGCAGGGTGAGGGGACGCTCGCGTTTGTCTCCCGTCACGGGCGCGAGGGCTACAGGGTAGGGGCCTGGGATGTAAACTACCGGGCGCTGATTTACGCTCTCAAGGAACTGGGCACGGAGCGGATAGTGGCCTGGAGCGGACCCGGCGCTGTTAATCCCCTGTTCGAGCCGGGGGACTATGTGCTGCCCTCCGGCCTGATTGATCTTACGCGCAAGCGCGAGGATACGTTCTACCGTGGCACCGGCCTGGGCTTTATCCGGCAGAACCCGGTGTTCTGCCCGGTTCTTCATCAGCAACTGCTGGCCGTGCTTGCCTCAACGGATCGGAAATACCACGACGGTGCGGTGTACGCGGTTACAGAGGGGCCCCGTCTGGAAACTGCCGACGAGGTGAGGATGATCGCCCGCCTGGGCGGTGAACTGGTGGGAATGACCCTGGCGCCGGAGGCTTTCCTGGCCCGCGAACTGGAAATCTGCTACCATCCGGTTTGCTATATCGCCAACTGGGCCGAGGGTGTTCGTGACCTGCCGTTCAGGGGCGGAGAGTTGTTCGAGGGGATGCTGGAACAGGAGCGCGTGGAGCGGGTGGAAGAGGCTGTGCGGGGGTTTGTCGAGCTGGTACGGCTGATGGCCCGGGGGCACGATTCCCCGGCTGAGCGGGATTGCCCCTGCTCTCAGGCCATGCTGCGCTACCGTCGCCAGGGGCGGGTGGGAGACAACTGGAGGCAGTGGATCAGCGGCGATTCCTGAAAACAGGCCTGGATTAGTTTTTCTCGAATTTGCAGCTATGGTGAATTTTTGATTGTTGAGGAAATAAAGATGTTTATATTTGCTCGCTAACCCCGCGGCAAACAGCGAGGTATGTGCTCGCTGTTCAATTCACGGAAGGGATACTGGAGATGGCTGAGCAGGTGATGATTATCATGGGCAGTGAGTCTGACCGTAAGGTGATGTCCAAAGCGGAGGAGATTCTCAGCGAGGCGGGAGTTGAGTACGCAACCCACGTCTCCAGCGCCCACCGTGACCCCGATGGTACCCGCGCTCTTGTGGAAGCCGCCGAGAAAAACGGTGTTGGAGTTATTATTGCGGGCGCGGGGATGTCCGCGGCCCTGCCGGGTTACTGCGCATCGCTGTGCAAACTGCCTGTTATCGGTGTGCCGGTCGCCTCAGGGGCGTTGCAGGGAATTGACGCTCTGCTGGCGATAGCACAGATGCCGCCGGGAGTACCCGTGGCCGCGGTGGGTATCGACGGGGCAAAGAACGCGGCCCACCTGGCCATTCGCATCCTGGGAAAGGCCGTCCGTGGCTGAGCCTATTGTAGAGATTGAGGGCGGGGACTTTCCCTCCGGCCTGCCAGCGGAGGCTTGCCGGGTGGTGCGCGAGGGGGGCGTGCTGATTCACCCCACCGCCACTGTCCACGGCTACGGCTGCCGATACGACATGCGTGAACCTGTCGAGCGGATCAGGGACTACAAGGGCCGGGATAGCGCTAAGCCGATGATCGTGCTGGTCCCGTCCGCCAGTTGGCTTGACAAACTTTGCAGCGATATTCCGGAAGAGGCCCGTACTCTGGCCAGTCAGTTCTGGCCCGGAGAACTGACCCTGATCCTGCCGGCATCGAGCGAGTTTGTGCAGCGCTGCTGCTGGCAGTCCGCCACTGTCGCCCTGCGCCAGTGCGCCCATCCGTTCACCGCCGCCATGCTTAACCAACTGGCGATTCCGCTTGTCAGTACCAGCCTGGGGCGCTCCGGTGAACCTGTTCCCCTTGACAGTCTTGAATTTACACGTAGCCTTTATTTACATTCAGATATAAAGAAAATCCTGCCTCCCGAGCTGGCGGTGATAGACCGCAACCTGGAAAGCGCCAGCCGTCTGCCCTCGAGCCTGGTGGATGTCAGCGTTTCGGGTAAAGCAAAGCTGTTGCGCCCCGGAGCGCTGCCCGTCGGAATGATAGAGCAGGCCATTGGATATAAAATAGAGCGTTCCAACTAAATACAATATTTTACCCGGACCTTGAGCCAATGATGTCCAGACGGAGCAGGAAGAAAATAAAAGTTCTGTTTGTCTGCACGGGCAACACTTGTCGCAGCCCGCTGGCAGAGGCATTGTTGCGCGAGCAACTGGGCCGCGAGGAACTGGCCCATCGGGTGGAGGTGTCCTCGGCGGGACTGATAGCGATAGAGGGTTCCGCGGCAAGCTCCATGGCCGTGAAGATTGCCGCGGATAACGGCCTTGATCTGAGCACCCATCGCAGCCGCCAGTTGACCGAGAAGATTTTCAGCGGGAAAGACCTTGTAATCGGCATGCAATCCAGCCATCTTATCCCACTGGAACCACTGCAACGCGGCGGTAAACCTGAACTGCACTTGCTTGGAGAATTCGGTGGCGCTGGATCGGAATCGACAGAGGGCATTCCTGATCCCTTTGGAGGCGACAGGCAGGCCTACGAAAACGCCTTCGCAAAAATCTCTGATTGTGCCGGGGGGCTGATTGGACAGATAAAGGCGAGACTCGCGGTTAGAAGCGGCAAACGCTGGAAGTGAAAGGTTCGTGGACGAAATATAATTGACTTGATCCTGTCGTTGGGGTAGATTGTGTTTCACGGTCTTCCCTGAAATCGGCATTCGCAGGCAGATTCAACAATGCAACCCGCTGGTATCGGATGCTATCGGGAATGCCGCAGTCAATCACGGGTTCAGGCAAAACAAAGGCAGGTTGAGGGTACCATAAGTGAAGAGAAACCATCTTACAGTTATCTTCATGAAAGACACCAATCGGCCACTTACCTACCAGATATCCGTAAAACTGCTGATTATGGTCGTTGTCCTGCTTGTTGGTATTGCATCGACTTACGCCTTTTTTATTCGTGGTTACTATTCGCTCTACCGTGATAATATGCAGTTGGAGGAAATACTTAGAAACCTGAAAACGGAAATGGGATCTTTGCAGACAAAAATCGGCCGTTTGCAGGTACAGCCGACCGAAGCGGCTGTCCGGCAAATTCAAAAGGCTGCTGATCAAGGGACTCCGGCCACAACAATTGTCTCTGGCGAACAGCTTAAAGTAGTTTCCCGGGAAAGCACGGAAGAAGTGGCGGTCGATCAACTGGCGTTCAGGCCGGACAGAGTGAATCGTGATTTGAATTTCTCGTTTGTCCTGGACAAGACTAATGAAGACGGTAGTCTGCTGCGCGGCTATCTTTTTGTAGTGCTGAAAACGAAAAACAATATTAAACTGTCTTCGTTCCCCGAAGCAGTTTTCAAAGACGGCTTGCCCGTGGATTTCCATCAGGGCGACCGTTACGCAATCCGGCGATTCAAAGGTTACCGCGGTGAACTGGAGTATACGCCGGACGCAAGAATCCTGGAGATACTGG
>SDBV01000543.1_pt1 | contig 54358 bp, 96 predicted proteins | sample 2277081 | NCBI WGS metagenome assembly SDBV01 (sample SAMN10402039, study PRJNA504765) | marine sediment metagenome | isolation source: marine sediment core GS10_PC15, 223 cmbsf | place: Arctic Ocean: Southern Knipovich Ridge | collected 2010
AGGGAGTTCCCGGAGGAGGCGGTGATATTATGTCAAAAATTTGACACATCCCAGAGATGGCTTTATGATCCAATAGGAGATAGCCCCCCTAAATACTCACTTACGGAATTGATCACCGATCTCAAGCGCCTCTGGGAAGGCACGGAAGCAATTGTAATCGATGGTTACCGGTTCCCTTTTACACCAATACCATTCCATCCCGGACCTGAGGGCATCTGTCCGACGTGCGGGGGGGACAGGAAACTTGGAACTGTTCCCAAGGAGCAGAAACATTGGGTTGCTTGCCCAGCCTGTGGCGGCACAGGAGATCGCAGGCAAGTGAAGCGGCGGAAGGGAGAGCAACGAGGCCGGGGCAAATGGGTTGCAATTTCGCTACCAAGGACCTTAGGTAAGTCATGGTTCAAGGAAGTGTGGGATAATATTCATAAAGGCCGCCGTAAGGAGGCTAAACCATGAACTGGTATCTATTCTTTGACGTGATTGCGTGGGGGCTGGCAACAATCAGTGTACCCGCAGTATTAGTGATGATTTGGGCTAAATGTTCTATATCGTTTAGACGGTGGGGAATTATTGCTCTCATCTCCATCATCTACCTGATAGCGAGGCTGTGATGTCCGAGGTTAATTATGGGAAAATTCTAGATGGATATGGACACTGCTCTTTGAAGCCGCCAAAAAAGCACCAAACCGACAAATAATTTTAACAAACGAAAAGAACAAAAAATGGAAGAAAAAAAGATAGTTGCTATACAAGAATGCTCAGCTGGCAATAATGAAGTTGGTGATATGTGGTATGCAACGGCTATATTCGATTTAAGCGAACCTATAATAAACATAGTCAATTGGGCAGAAGAAAAGCCTGGCAGTAAGGGCAGATTAATAATTACACTTGCAGATGACAAACGCATCTCTCTTCCTGAATTAGGATAGAGACTATAGCAGTAAGGAGTAAATAATGGCAATATTATTTGAAACAGTACGCGACTACACATCAGAAGAAATCAGATATAGTTTGGCGGGTTGGAACCCACCTGATGCTACAGATAGTACCTTTGGACTTATTGAAGCTATCATGGTATTGTGCAATAGGGTAGCTGAACTTGAATATCAGATCAAAGCAACAAAGCAGAAGAATGCTGTGTTCGGTAAATAGTAGAATTGCAATATAAGGAGTGAACGATGAAAAATTTGAGAGAAGAAATTGCCCAAATTGACGGATATCAATGGGTTGAATTTGCTTCACCAGAAAGACCAGAAAGAAATGCTGTTAACAGAAAACTCATGCGCTTTGATAGTAGCACGCATTCATATTGGAGACCAGCAGATATGTCTTTGCCGGAGAGTTCAGATGCTTACGAAACTGTTCCTAATTATCCCTCTAATTTAAATGAATTAATGCGGGTAGCAAGAGAGCAAAAGCACTGTATGCAAACTAATAGTAGACTTGTAAATGGAGTATATAGATATTGGGTAGAATTAGATAATCAACCAACATTGATGAGTGATATATCTCTCGAAGATGCTTTGGGCAATGCTATTGTAGCGGCACGTAAACACAAAAGGAATAGATAATGGAACGCAAGATACCTATTCATGATCACGACGGATATATTGTTCCGTTACTATGGACGTTTGCTTTTTCCCACAACGAATATTGGTGTCCTTGTTGTGGAGAAAATTATCCCATGTTTCACGATGAAGAAGAAATAGAGGAAACACCAATATTAAAAGAACGCAGAGAACAATATCGAAAACAAACGAAGAATTATTTGGCTGCTGTAGGAATGATTAAAGGAAAAGCCCGTAAGAAATGGGGTGGGCAGATGAAATCGTTCGCTGAATATAGTAAGTCGACACAGCGCAAATGGAAGCGTTGGATTAAAGAATGGCAGCCAGGAGTTACTTTGTGAGCATTAATTATCAAATTGCTAAAATTGACGAAAGACATGTTCGAAAATTCAATTTCAGAACGCAGTTTCTACGAACGCAGTCAAACGAAGGGAGGTGATACCTAAGTGACAGATGGTATGCCGTCTGATTATCAAAAACTAACAGTGATTAATGGGTGGTAGGGTGGGCAATAAAGGAGTGAATGATTGGATAATATTGTCAGAGCAGAAGCAGAAATAGAGGAACAATTAAACTGGGCACAACAAGGCGTTGACAAAGGATCGCATTACAGCGGACAGTCTTACGAAGAAGGAATGCTCGCCATGTGGTTTTGGCTTATTGGTGACATTGATGACTGCCCAGATGGTGAGGAATGAATTTTGAAAACCCTTAAATCCTATGCGAAATACATCTTTGCCGCTGTGTTATGCTGGCAGGTAATCAATATGATTGCACAGCGTAAGAATGCGCTGATTGTGAGATGGTTGCTTGACTGGTTGGAGGGATAGATGGTAGGAGACTTATTTCTATTCGTGGTGGCTTTTGGATTATTGCGACTTGCGATGGTTGCTACAATTAAAAGTCTTGATAAAAAGATGTCGGAGCAATCCCATGAACCTTAACCAGTGGAGGGATAAATGTTAAGCGATGAACTGAAAGAAGCGTTGGATTATTACCGAAAAACATATGGCGGATCTGCTCCTACGTTTGCATATACTGTAAAGGAAGCCATCCCTCGCATAGTTGCCCTTGAGCGGGAGAACAAGGCATTGAAAAAGCAGATTGATCTCCATATCGAACTTGAGGCCACCCATGAACCTTAACCAACGACTCGTCGAGATTGATGACGTAGATGTGTGCGATTGTGGCGAGCAATGGCATAGGGGCGGCGATTTGTGCCTGAGTTGCGATGGGCTTTTACATGCCCCCGACTATCTTGTCCCCGAGAACCGCCACGAGTTGGAGCGTATAGTAGAAAACATATGCCTTACTTATCGACACATATGGAATGATGGGCATAGTTATACATTATTTGAACACGGGTTAACAGTGGGCAAGGGCCATTCTGATAAACAATCATATGCCTTAGCCGAAGCCATTGTGGAGGCGAAGGGATGAAGCGGTTTATTCTTATAATTGTATTTTTCTTGGTTGGCTGCCATACTCCCGATAAAGTTTCCCGTAGCCCTAAAATTATTTATGATAGATCTCTTTATGAATGGCGTTATGAATGGCGTGAGGTTACATATGGTGGCAGGAAGTCTCGTGCGTATTATTATACCCATATCTACATATCCACAGATTCATCAGGCAGAAGCTGGGGAATTGAACGCTCTCCGGGCGGCGCTGAAATTGGAGATACATTGATGATAGTTGTTAGCGTTCGTCACCTGAAAAAATTATCCCATGGTCTAGCCCATGACTAAAGACGTCGTATCAGGGCAGCCAGGAGCGCAGGACGGGGCAGAGGCGACAGGGGGAGGAAACCGTGGTTTCGGAATCAGATCAATCTGCTAGATATTGGTGTATAGATAGTCGCATCGGTATGCACTACGACCGCCGCACAAACGAAGAACGGAGGCAATGATGAATCACACTTTTGAAGAATTACTAGAAGGGACAAGGCAGGCACAGGGGACTGCTCGCATTATGGCAGATAGACACCTACAAAAAGCCCACCAAGCCGCCATCGCCCAAGCGGTGGAAAAGGTAGAAAATAGGTCCTGCCCTTGCCTGTACACAACCCCGTGCAATCCAGGTATGGCTGGTTGTACCTGCGTAAACAGTATATCATCTGGTGGTTGTCTCAGGTGTGCTACCTACGGAAGCCTAGAGCAACGGGGGGCTAAAGCGGAATATCTTGCTAGTATCATAGACCACGCCATGCTGGAGGCCGACAATGTAGCCAAAGGAGAGGGTGGTTGATCAGAGCTAGCATGAAATCCCCCCACTACCCAACCGACGACTGCCTCAGAGCCCTTCTGAACATTGCCAGGATGCTGAACCGGGCAACACATAAGGATTTTTGGCAACTGGCGGATCTGGCCGAACAAGCCAACGTGAACGAGCGGTGGGCGCGGCGGTTGATGGGCCAGGCGAGGATGAACACGTTTGCCGGCAAAGGGCCCGGCTATGGGAAAATCATACTGAACACGCAGAGCGACCAGATTTATTATGAGCAGTGAAAGATGAGCGGGAACGGTGCGCGAATCGTGAAGAATCACGCAAGTGGATAAAAGAACAATACGAAACCGCAAAGGCAGCATATTATTCTCTTCTTAAATGGCAGAGAGACGCTTTAAGACAGGATGATGACCGCCGCACAAATGGAGAACGGAGGCAGGGATGGACGATCCAAAACATAGTGAAAGTTGTATGTGTGACGCCTGTATTAGGTTTCAGGAACTGGTAGAAGCCGGGGAAGCCGAATATGAGGGGGACGCTCTTAGAGCCGAGATTGCTCAACTTAAAGCCACCATCGCCCAAGTGGCGGAAGAGGAGAGGGAGCGGATACGAAAGAGAATTGCTGAGATGACCAGTTATGCAATATCTCAAGGGGTTATGGTAGATGCTAGCCCTGAGCGGCTTCTTAAACGACGCGAAGTCTTGGACATACTGAAGCCGACAATACAGTCATCAAGGAGAGGATAATGAATATTATTCCAATGACGTCAGAAGAATTTGAAGCACTATCTCCACGAGAAAAAGGATATGTGGTGTATATGAGAGGAGCTTGGAAAGAACAACCTAATATACCTCGACATTACAAACCAAATGAAGAAGATAAAAAAGAATATGAGCATGGAGGACGACAAGCAGTAATTGAAGTACAGGACAATCCATGACCTGTCATTTCATTAAAAACATTATTTTAGATGACAAGGTCAACGACTAAATTATGTCTTTTTAAGCAATAGCCGAGAGACAGGGTTCAAATGATTCGGTTTATGTGAGTCTCATGTACGGTATTATTGAGGAACATTTCGCCATTTAGAGTATGCGACAGAAGCTGCTAAATAAGATGGACCATAGAGACAGAAAAACATAGGCAAGTAACTAGAGAATTTTGTAACTTGTTTGAACACGAAAGGAAAAATCATGGAACCTTTTATCTATTATTTTCTGATTGGCCTAGTTATTAGTTTGTATGTTGCTAAGCTAATAATTTATAAAATTAATCATCCTAAAAAGCTAATCATTTTTCTTGATAGAAGGTTCAACAGGCACTATGGACTGGTAGCAGTTGTATGGCTATAGGAAAATTCAGAGTGATTTACCCAGATGGTAACAAGACGGCATGGCTACCATACAATGAAGCAAAAACAATGTGTGCTATTTATGGTGGAGTTATCCAACATAAATTAGAGGCAGAAGAAGAAGTTTAATTGTAGGTAAAATAGATGCTCTATTCATTAACTTAGAGAATAAATTGCTGATGAGCATATGAAGAGATGAATTAGTTGAGGCAAAGAATGGATAAGTTTGGTATAAAATCTAAAGTGTAAGATTTAACGAATAGTCCCCCACCAAAAAGGAGAAAATAGATGGAATTCAGACCTTTACATGATCGCGTAGTAATACAGGCAGATGAAGCGGAGGCAATAAGCAAAGGTGGTATTCATTTGCCAGATATTGCTAAAGAAAAGCCTCAACGAGGTATAGTGATTGCAGTAGGAAAAGGTAAAACTGAAAATGGATTGTTGGTTATCCCAACTGTTCAAAAGGATGATAAAATTCTTTATAGTAAATACTCTGGAGTAGAAGTAACTATAAAGGATAAAGAATACTTGGTTGTTCATGAAAGTGATATCTTAGTAATTCTGTTTGATAAATCAAGTTAATAAAAACAAGGAAACGGTACAAAAATGTCAAAGATTCTAAAATACAATATTGATGCTCGACAGGATTTGAAGTCTGGTGTAGACAAATTGGCTCAAGCAGTTAAAGTAACCTTAGGGCCTAAAGGTCGCAACGTGGTTATCGAAAAGAAGTTTGGTGCACCAACCATTACCAAGGACGGTGTCACTGTTGCCAAGGAGATCGAGCTAGAGGAACCATTTGAGAACATGGGAGCTCAAATGATACGTGAGGTAGCTTCCAAGACCTCTGATCTGGCTGGTGATGGAACTACTACGGCTACTGTGTTAGCTCAGGCTATCATTGCTGGAGGCTTAAAAAATGTCACTGCTGGTGCTAATCCTATGGATCTGAAGCGAGGTATAGATTGGGCTGTTCGCAAAGTAATAAAGTCGCTCAAAGAACAGAGCCGCGAAGTAGGTGGTAAAGAAGAGATTGCTCAAGTAGGAATGATCTCTGCCAATGGTGATAGTAAAATTGGCGAACGAATTGCGGACGCCATGGAAAAAGTCGGCAATGATGGAGTTATAACTGTAGAGGAAGGTAAAACTACAGCTATGGAGTTGGAAATCGTTGAAGGTATGCAATTTGATTGTGGTTATCTTTCACCCTACTTTGTTACGAATCCTCAGGAAATGGAAGTCCAGATGGAAGATGTTAGTGTATTAATCCATGAGAAAAAGATTAGTATTGTAAAAGATTTATTGCCTATTTTGGAAAAAGTAGCTCAATCTGGCAAATCTTTAGTAGTTATTGCTGAAAATGTTGATGGTGAAGCTTTAGCAACGTTGATAGTCAATAAAATGAAAGGATCTTTGCGTGTAGCTGCAGTGAAAGCTCCTGGCTTTGGTGATCGTCGGAAAGAAATGCTTCAAGATATTGCTGTGCTAACCAATGGAACCGTAATCTCAGAAGATCAGGGATATAAACTTGAGAGCGTTACTCTCAATCATTTGGGAATTGCGAAACGCATTGTAATTGACAAAGACAATACTACGATTGTCGAAGGTGGTGGTTCAAAAGATGATATCATAGCTCGAATTAACGAGATTAAAGTGCAAATTGAAAAGACTACCTCTGACTACGATGAGGAAAAACTTCAAGAACGTTTAGCCAAGCTTTCTGGTGGTGTAGCAGTACTAAGTGTAGGTGCTTCTACTGAAGTAGAAATGAAAGAAAAAAAGGCTCGAGTCGAAGATGCTTTGCATGCTACTCGTGCAGCAGTGGAAGAAGGTATTATTCCTGGTGGTGGTGTTGCTTTGGTGTGTGCTATTAATGCCATTGATACTGCTGAGTTGGATAACGCCGATCAAAAAATTGGCGCCGAAGTCCTTAAAAAAGCACTGGAAATTCCTTTGCGTCAGATTGTAGAGAATGCTGGCTTTGAAGGTTCAGTAATCTTCAACGAAGTCAAGAACAAAAAAGACAAAGACTATGGTTTTGATGCACAAAATGGTGTATATGGTCAAATGTTCAGCTTAGGAATTATTGATCCTACTAAAGTAACACGAATAGCAATGGAGAATGCAGTCAGTGTGGCTAGTTTGTTAGTTACTACTGAAGTACTCATTGTTGAAAAAAAGGAAGAGGGAAAGGGTTCGCTTGTGCCGCCAGGAGATATGGGAGGCATGTATTAATTTGAAACACAGTAAATTAACAAAAGTGCTAAATAGTTGATTAAAAAATGTATGGTGATTGATAAAGTATTTCTTTTAGTTGTACTTGCTGTATATGTCCTAGGGTACTGGATTATGCCTTTTTGTTTTACGAAGGAAGCATCAGCTATTAGATTAATTACTGCTTTGCATCTAAGTATCATATATTCAGTGTGTATTGGATGGATATATTCAAAAACTATTCGCTCTATATCTTTACGAAAACACATAATAATAATAACCATTTTGCTTTTTGCAATGCTTTTAATGATTGGTTTGGTCGCTGAGGGGTGGGTTTTTTAATGTAGGAGATTAAAATGGACTATCTTGTAGTATTTCTTATTTTATTATGGTGGACCGTAAGAGCAGTGATTGAAGCATTTCATTGGAGGCATGATTACAACCCAATTATGAAAATTGATTATCATGGTTGGAGACTTGTTGAATCAGCTGCTGTGGTTATAATAACGGGTATCACGTCTGTCTGGATTCTTATTTTAGGCTCTTGGCTTTTAGGTTATTTTATTTACGAAGTAACTATGCATTATGTTTTAGAGCATGAAATGTTCCCAGAAAGAAAACCCTATAAAATTGGTTCACTCTCTATCAAGCGGAGTTGGATGCTTGATACTATAATTGCTGCGATTGGATCAGCAATTATAATTTTACACTTCACAGGACTGCTCTGAATCACTTTGTGTGTGACTAGATAAATATCGAACAGACATAATCTTTGAATATATAGGATATGAAGAAACGTTTGGACAAATATGGAGGATGTTATGTCAGAGAATTCACCATGTAATTATTGCACTCTTCAATCGATAGAAAAAAGAGAAAGCAAAAAAGGCAATGTTGTTAATCTAATTGCTGGTAGGGTCCGAACAGTTGGCTATGGCATGATTGGTACTTGTGTTATTTCAAAAGATGTCGATTTTAACTATCTTTCAGATAAAGAACGTGAAGATTTTACTCGAGTATGGTTTTGGACTTTGACGTCAAAATGTTGCTGTTGATTGGATATAATAATGAATGGATGGATTATATCAAAAGCAAAAAATGCAAAAGAATTATATGGTTTAAGGCGTTTAATCGAGGCCTTTAATAATGAAGAAGTTCCTATAAATATTATTTCTTGGGCTGATGTTGATATATTATTAACATCAGAAAAAAAACGTAGTATTCTTATTGAAGGGAAATTAGTAGATTTTCCAGATTTCATTCTTCCTAGAGCAACTGTTAGTTTGACGTACTATGGATTAGCTTTTTTAAGACATATGGAAAGACTAAATATTCCTGTTATTAATTCTAGTTCTTCAATAGAAATAGCGAAAGATAAATTATATTCTCTACAAATCCTTGCACAAGCAGGTCTTCCTGTTCCAGATACTATGTTAATGAAGTATCCAGTCAATATAGATTATGTTAAAAAGCATTTCAAGTTTCCATTAGTAGTAAAAACTTTAATAGGATCTCAAGGTAAAGGAGTACATCTTGTTCAGGATCAATCGTCTCTTGAAGATTTTATGGATGTGATAAATGCTATTAACAGTAATTTTAATATTCTAATTCAAGAATTTATTTCTTCGTCACGAGGAAAAGATTTAAGAATATTTATTGTTGGAGGAAAAATTATAGCAGGAATGTTGAGAAAAACAGATAATGGGTTCAAGGCTAATATATCTAAAGGTGCCATTGGTGAGCCGTATGAACTGACAGATGAAATAAAATGGCTAGCATCAGAAGCAGTAAAAGTATTGGGATTAGATATTGCTGGTGTTGACTTGCTTTTTGACAAAGACTCTTTTAAAATATGTGAAGTAAATTGTTCCCCTGGGTTTGAGGGATTAGAAAAATACTGCAATATTGATGTTGCTCAAGAGATAGTTAATTATGTAAAACTTAAGTGTTCGGGGTTTCAACATGAAAATGGATAAAAAAGATTTGTGGACATTTACTGATGAAGCAGATGCTATTTGTATTACCACAAATGGATTTGTAAAAAAAGATGGTTGTGCAGTAATGGGGAGAGGTTGTGCATCAGAAGCCAAGCGGCTATTTAGAGGAATAGATCAAAGTTTAGGGAAAGCTATTTTTGACATGGGCAATGTGACTCAAGTTATTAGAAGAATTCCTAGGAAAGATGGCTCTCTTAGTATTGTTAGTTTCCCAGTAAAGGCTATATTGATGAAAGTAGAAAGTGAGCATAGTTTTGATAAGATTTTACCAAACTATAAACACAAATTTAAAATTGGGCATACGGTTCCTGGGTTTATGTTGAAGGCAGACATGGGTTTAATAAAGACTTCGTTGAAACAACTATTGTTTTTGGCAAATGAACATGAGTGGAAAACTGTAGTAATACCTAGACCAGGCTGTGGTTACGGAGGTCTCGATTGGGAACAAGTAAAAGTAGTGCTTGAACTATATTTAGATGACAGGTTTATAGTAGTACATAAATAGGAAATAATGTGAGCTCTGAAGTAACTGTTGAAATTGTTGCAAGTGAGTTAAATAGCTATATTACAACGATATTTGCGCAGCAGCATATCAGTGGTAAATTCTATGACAATGAATCATTAAAAAACATTATCATTGAAAAGCTAAATGCCCTTGGGAATCAAAAAGCTAAAGAACAATTTGAAAGAGATTGTAAAGCGGCATGTGTTAATTGTTTGTCAGAGGGTCTTCCAATTAGGAACAAAGAAAAAAGTAGATGGTATCATCGAAATAATCAGTCAAAATACCCTATGATATGTAGTGCTAGTAATATACGGAATAAAAGAGAACAAGAAATCATTATTGAAACCAGAATTTTTAACAGATGAATATTAAAGTAGACTTTGAAAATTTTATTTGGAACTCTTGTTTAATCGAAGAAGTATGGTTTGAGCATGAAGAAAAAGATATGCGTGAACAAATAAAAATGGCAATCCATAAAGAGCTGCCCATTTATAATCCGGATATAAAGGGGCATTTGCTTGGATGGGATTATATAAAAAGTATTAAAAGACCAACGATCACACAAGTAAGTGAGCTTCACAAAATAATGTTTATCAACTGTGGGATTGATTGTACTCCTGGCACAATGAGAAATCTTGATAGAGCTATTGTTAAAGTAAATCAAGAATATTATGCTCCTCATCCAGATAAAGTGATCGATCTCATGAGCAAATGGGTTGAGTTTGACGGCGAACCTATTGAAAGGCATATACTATTTGAACACGTACACCCGTTTTCTGATGGTAATGGTCGAATTGGAAGACTTATGTTAGCAGCTGAAGTAGGTTTTAGAAGAGCAACGTTTAAATATGAAAATAGAAAAAAATATTGTAGATTATTCAACAGTAAAAATAGAAGATCAGTACTAACCAAAGCAGGTATAAGAAAAGACTATGGAAAAGATATAAAATGAAAATATCTACTTACAAACTTCTTGGTCAATATAGAATAGCATCAACAAAAACAATAGATAATGTTTATAGACTATCATGTTTTTGCGAATATTATGATTTACAAATCAAGCCACCCTTTATAAAAAAAGTTAAAAAATGGAAATGGGTTGCTATAAAATATACTTACAAATCATTAGCTAAAAATGAATATGTTTCTTTTAGTTCTGTTTCAGAAGTTGAGCAAGCAATTGCTCAACTTGAAGAGAAAAGACTGTGCAATGAACTAGAACTGGGAGAATGGAAAATCATCAAAAGTATCGGAAATGAATTAATGGGAGCAAAGATAACATATGACAAAGAAACTGATCATGGTTATATCTATCTTATAGAAAAGCAGATTCCTATAAAAACTTTTGTTTCATCAGATGATAATTTATTCGTGCTTGATTTTGATAAAAACGATCAATTGATAGGTATCGAATTCAGATCATTGAAGGGATTAATCAAGTTTATTGAAAGTAATATTAGTCTAAGCATATCACAAGAAATGAAATAGTGTCCATTAATGGTGACCGATATCTTGGTTCGCAAATCACAGCTAATCAAAGAAAATGGATGATAAAACTTTTACATCCTTTGAATGTGCTTATAGAATGCATAGATAGGAAAAAGGGTGAATTAAGTTATTATTTTAGTATGGATGAAGAGTCTGTGGACAGAGATTCTGCTTATAAGGTTATAGAAATAAGATTACTTTATTTATATGAAGACTATGAAAATGAAGAAATAACGATTGGAGTTTATAAGCTTTCTAATAAAGGAGCAAGGGCCTTAGCTTTAACAGCTGATCGTGTTGAAGGGCAAAAACTTTTATCAACGAATAAATCTGCAATACGTTGCATCAAATGCGATCGGCATTTGCATATTGAAGGTGGGTTTTGCAATACTCTGATGTGTGGTCTATGTGCAACAAATGAAATCGAATCAATTTATGAAATAGGATCAACTTGGTAAAACAATAAGGGATCAAAATGGAACCAATTACTTTAAATAAAGAAAACGAACAACTAATCAATATAGATGACATGTCTGAAGAAAGTACGCTTACATCGTTCAATGTGGGGAGGCACTCTACGTGCAGTGGTACAATGAGAATTCTTAAAGTATCGAAAACACACAATGCTTTGATCTGTCCAGAATGTTTCTTTAGAATACTACTTCCTGAAGACGTGAAAACTTATAGAAATCTTAGAGCTCATCTGTTAGCACTATGAATAATATAGCGTTTGATGATTATCAAAAGCAGACTAGACTATTGGCTGTATATAAAGATATTGCTGAAAAATCTTTGCATATTCCATATGTGGCATTAGGATTATCTGGTGAAACTGCTGAATTGCTTGATAAAGCGTTTTCTTATCTATGTACTCTTATCAATATGGCAATGTATAGTGGCAACATATCTGAGCATGTGAAAAAACTAATTAGAGATAGTGACAGCATTATGAATGATGAGATACGTGATAACATTAAAAAAGAACTCGGAGATGTATTATGGTATGCTGCACGAATTGCAGATGAATCTAATCTGTCTTTTGGAGAAGTTGCTTCTTTTAATTTAGATAAACTTTATAGTAGAAAGGCCAGAGGGAAAATACATGGGAAAGGGGATGACAGATAGTGCCGTTATGGTTCCATGGTACTAATAAAAAAAGAGCAGACATAATTCTTAAAAAAGGGTTTAAGGTTGGTACATTTTTTGGCAAACACATGGAAAATGCTTTTTGGTATGGTGGTAAGTATATATTTGTTATTTTCTTTGAAGAAAATCCAACAGAGTACTGGGAGTTTGTAAGTAGTAAAATTATTTTACCAAGTGAAATATTTATCTTGTATGTTATAGGAAGCGATAAACTATATTATTCAAAAGAAGTAGAAAAACGCAATAGGTATCGATTTCACAAAGAAACGAATCCAGGGAAAAAGATATGTACTAAATGTGATGGAAAAGGTGAACTAGGAGACCACGATAGTTTTAATGGACCCCGTAAACTAAATAGAAAAATAAAAACATGTCCAAAATGTAAAGGATATGGTGTAGAGAATTGGGGGAAGTAAAGATGAAAAGAAAGATTAAAAGGCTTAACAGTACTGTATAGGAAAGTAAAATGAAAGAACAGTTTTCAGATAAATTAAGACTGAGAAGCAACAATGTAGCAAAGCTATCAGTAGTCAATGGCATAATTGAAGAGTTCATGGCTCAAGGATATATAATAACTTTAAGACAACTATATTACCAGCTAGTTTCTAGAAATGTGATTCCTAATGTTCTAAGAGAATATCAAAAGCTTAGCAACTTATTGAAAAAAGGTAGAATGGCTGGGATTGTTGATTGGAGTGCTATCGAAGACAGAACAAGAATCCCATATTTGCAGTATTGGGCTGAAGACAAAGAAAAGGCAATGTGGGATACTGTTGAACAGTATAAATTAAATAGACAAAGAGGACAAGAGAGTTATGTAGAAATTTGGACGGAAAAGGATGCTCTTAGTGGTGTACTTAAAAGAAAAACAGAGCATTATCATGTATATTTAATGGTTAACAGAGGATATAGTTCTGCTACAGCAATGTATAATGCCTACAAGAGATTTGATAGAGCAGAAAAAGAAGGAAAGACAGGGTACATTCTATACTTAGGAGATCATGATCCTTCTGGATTGGATATGATTAGAGATATTTCAAATCGAATGGCAAACTTTGGAATTTATCCAGTCGTAGAACACATTGCATTAACAACTAAACAGGTTGAAGAGCACGATCCACCACCTAATCCTACTAAGTTCAAAGATCCAAGGGCTAAGTGGTATATAAATAAATTTGGTAGAACGGCATGGGAAGTTGATGCATTGCCGCCAGACATATTGCATGCACTTGTCACGGATTACATTGAAGATTTAATTGATATGGATATGTTTGTAGAAACAATAGAGGAAGAAGAAAAAGATAAAGAAGAGCTTGGAAAAGTTGCAAAGAGGTTTGCAGCCAGCGAGAAAAGAAAAAGGAATCAAAAATGACTTTTTATGGTATTGATTTTTGCAAGTGCACTTGTCATAGTATTGCAACTGTATATCACATGTTTCCATGTTGCATCAAATGTGATATTTGCAATGGAAGAGTGTTGTCAGCCTCTAAACTAAAACATTATGAATGGCATAAGTTAGGTAACAATGATTCCAAAGGAAGATTAATTGTATTTGAAGGTATAGATGGATCAGGCAAAACTACTCAAATGAAAATGCTTTCTGATAGATTGTGGAACAATGCGAAAATATCACATAAAATTATCAGAGACCCTGGCAGTACTGATCTTTCTGAAAAAGTTAGAAAGATATTGCTTGATCTTAAAAAAGACAAAGACGGAGTAATAGGCAATAGAGCAGAATGTTTATTATTTTTAGCTGCACGTGCACAACTTGTTCAGGATGTTATTAAACCTGCACTTGAGAAAGGTGAATTGATTTTATGTGACAGATTTAGCGACAGTACTACAGCTTATCAAGGGTATGGTAGAGAACTTCCTTTAGTTGAGATTTACAAAGCACAGGAACTAGCGCTAGATCATGTTACGCCAGATTTGCGAATACTTATTGATATTGACCTTGATATAGTAAAAGAAAGAATGTCAAATAGAAAGATAAATCGAATGGAAAAAGTAGGTAATTCGTTTAGAAAGCGAGTTAAAGACGGATATCTTTATATAGCTAAAAACAGTCAAAGCCCCTGGTTAGTTATTTCTGGGAACGAATCTAAGGAAAAAATTGCTAAACAAATTTATGATAATGTCGAACGATTTATAGGAGAAAGTGATGTCAATTGATACCACCAAAATAATTGTTGCTGCAATCAAGTCTACTTGCTGGAGAGACAAGCCTAATAATAAAAATAGTGAGGTAATTGAATTTGGTGCTTGCTTGCTTAATACAAAAACAGGTAGTATTGAATACGAAGCAGAAACTTTAGTAGAACCAAAGTTCTCAAAGATCGACCATTATTGTACTGAACAAACTGGGATATCACAATATGAAGTTAAAGAAAAGGGAATGTCATTTTTTGAAATGTGTACTTTTATAAAAAAGGAATTTAATACCGATGTATATGCTTGGGCAAGTTATGGAGACTTTGCAAGAGCTTTAATTCAACGGCAATGCTCTAAGCTTCATGTATGGTCTCCTTTTGGCAAAACGCATGTTAATATCAAGTATTTATTTGCACTAAGTCATCATTTGGAAGGACAGGTAGGACTTTTCAAAGCACTTGAAATAGCTAACTTGAAATTTATAGAAAAGCAGCAACATGCATTTAACGAAGTTGTAAATGCTGCTCACCTGCTTTATCATATATTAAATATAGAATATCAAGCAACAGCAGAAAAAATCTAGTGATGAAAATTGCCGTTAGTGGAGATCGTCATTGGTCTGATCGTGAAACCATTAAAGAAGTTCTGTCCAAATATCTTCCATCTATGGAACTGCTCGTGCTAGGTGATGCCAGAGGTGTGGATCAAATAGCTGCCGAAGTTGCAGAAGAGCTAGGTTTCCCAAAAAAGAATATAATAATTGAAAAAGCTGAGTGGGAAAGATATCATTCGGCCGCGGGACCCATACGCAATCAAAAAATGATAGATCATGATCCGGATATTTTGCTTGCTTTTCACGATAATCTTATGAAAAGTAAAGGAACCAAAGACTGTGTTAATAGAGCAAAAGGTATAAATGTTACTGTAGAGCTTTATCATTCTAAAATTAAAAGAATGTAAAGTGCCATTAAAAATGGATTGGAAGAAGGTTGGATTGGACTGATCTTTATTAATAAAAAGGTAAGTAGTGAATATATCCAAAAAACAGGAAGCTATAATAACATATCTTAAAAAAAATAGAAATAGGTTTGTATCTTCTCGTGAGATCGGCATGAAAGTAGGAGAAGAGCTAACTGGACAAATTCAAAATGCAAAATGGACCAATGAAACTTGTAGAGTATTGTATAAAAGAAAATTGATAAAAAGAAGCTTACGAAAATCTCAGTGGCACTATTGCATAAAACAAGATGAAACATAAATTATACAAAGGGAGATCTCATGACACGAATTAATTAATGGGAGATTATCATGAGACATCCGTATACTAGGAGTGAACGACGTCACCAATTTTTTAGGTGGAGAGACAGGGTTAGATATTATATAAAGTATACTTGGACAGCTTTTGGATATAGTTATTTAGATAGAATTAAAATGTTTTTTAATCCGGAGACACCAGATTTTGTCTGTGGATTTCTTCATCCAACAACAGAAGATGAAATTGAAAATATAGTAAGGTTCAATGAGAAAAATCGCAAGGCATGTGATTGTTGGATGTGCAAAATGGATAAAGGAGATAGTCCACAAACTATAAAAGCAAAAGCTAAAGCGAATGCTACTTTAGAAGATTTACAAGATCTTTGTTCAATAGACTAAAGTATATATGTAACAAGAAATTCTATAAACACGCCTAGACATATAATAATTAAATGAAGCAAATTATATAAAGGATTTAATATGGAAACAATAGAAGAGCGTGATATTGTAACTGAAATGAAAGAGTCATACTTGAACTATGCAATGTCTGTCATTGTTAGTCGTGCTCTTCCAGATGTAAGAGATGGACTTAAGCCAGTTCATCGAAGAGTTCTTTATGGCATGTCAGAACTAGGTGTATCACATAACAAATCATATAAGAAGTGTGCACGAATAGTTGGTGACGTAATGGGCAAATTTCATCCTCATGGAGACTCGTCAGTATACGAATCGTTGGTTCGTATGGCTCAACCTTGGTCATTGAGATATCCACTAGTTGATGGGCAAGGAAATTTTGGTTCGGTTGACGGGGATAACGCCGCAGCTATGAGATATACTGAAGCTAAGATGAGTAAAATTGCTAGTGAAATCTTATCAGATTTAGACAAAGATACTGTTCGTTTTACTACTAATTTTGATGACTCTTTGGAAGAACCATCTGTGTTACCTACAACCATTCCTAATTTGCTTATTAATGGATCAGAGGGAATTGCTGTTGGTATGGCAACTAAAGTTCCTCCTCATAATATATGTGAAATAATCGATGGACTCATAGCACTTATTGATGATCCTAATCTTACAATTGAAGATCTGATGGAATATATTAAAGGACCAGATTTTCCTACTGGTGCCTATATTCTTGGATCAAATGGCATTAAACAAGCATATAGAACTGGCCGAGGAAAATTGTCAGTTAGAGCACGAGCAACATTCGAAGAAATACGCGGCAATAGACAGCAAATAGTATTTACGGAAATTCCTTATCAAGCTAATAAAGCTTTGGTTATTGAAAAAATAGCTGGCTTAACTAGAGTTAGAAAAGGACAAAAGACTGCAACTTTAACAGGGATCAGTGATGTCAGAGATGAATCAGACAAAGAAGGAATGCGATTAGTGGTAGAGGTAAAAAGAGATGCTATTCCGGAAGTAGTGCTTAATAATTTATACAAGCACACTCAATTACAAGATACGTATGGAGTGATTTTATTATCGCTTGTTAATGGATTACCGTTAGTACTTACTCTGAAACAAGTACTGCTTCATTTCATAAACTTTCGCCATGAAATTATTGTTCGCCGAACTTCTTATGAGTTGCAACATGCTGAAGAAAGAGCTCATATTTTTGAAGGAATACATATTGCATTAGAAAATATAGATGAAGTAATTAGTCTTGTACGTAAATCAAAAGATCCAGAACTAGCTAAGAAAAAATTAATCAAGGTTTTAGATATATCAGAGAAACAAGCAAAAACGATTTTGGAAATTAGATTACAACGATTAACTTCAATGGAAATTGGTAAAGTAATTACAGATTACGAAAATACAATAAGACAAATCAGCAGTTTTCAAAGAATTTTGTCTGATAATGATTTGCAAATGGGCATTATTAGAAATGAATTGTTGGAAATTAAAGAAAAATATGGAGACGAGAGAAGAACAGAAATTATAACTGCTGTTGAAACATTCTCAGTTGAAGATATGGTTGCAGATGAAGATGTGATAATTACTATTACTCATGATGGGTATATTAAACGCGCAGTCACTACTCAATGGAAAACACAACGAAGAGGTGGAAAAGGTATGATAGGTGCATCAGCAAGAGAAGAAGACTTTGTTGAGCACTTATTTATTGCATCTAATCATGATTATATAATGTTTTTTACCGATGTTGGGAAATGTCATTGGTTGAAAGTGCATGAGATACCTGAAGCAGGTAGAACAGCAAGAGGAAGAGCAATTATTAATCTGATTCAGTCAGAAGAAAAAATCAAAGCATTTGTTGCTGTCCGTAACTTTAATTCAAACTATTATGTTGTTATGGCTACACGGAATGGTTTGGTCAAAAGAACAAACTTATCTGAGTACAGTAATCCAAGACGTGGTGGCATTTATGCTATCAATATTCAAGAAGATGATGAGCTGATAGATGCAAAAATTTCTCATGGTAATGATACCATCATTCTTGGAACCTATAATGGCAAGTCTATTAGGTTTGATGAAAATGAAATCAGACCTACTGGAAGGAAGACTATGGGATCAACCGGTATTAAGTTAAGCAGCAAAGATGACTATGTAGTAGGAATGATTGTTGTTCAAAGAGAAGGAACTGTATTAATAGTAACTGAGAAAGGGTTTGGCAAAAGAACTACAGTAACTGAATATAGGATTCAGCATCGTAGAGGCAAGGGAGTAATGGCACTTAGGACTACTGAAAAGAGAGGTAAAGTAATTGCTATTATGGAGACTGCTAATAGTGATGATTTGATGATTATTACAAATACAGGAATCATGATTAGAGTTCCTGTTAGTGATATTAGGATTACAGGACGAACTACCCAAGGTGTCAAGGTTATCAAGTTAAATGTAGGGGCAAATATTGCATCAGTTTCAAGGATAATGGATGAAGAAGAGAGTGAGCTCAATAAAATGAAAGCACAAAGAGAAGCAAGGGGAGAAAAGATAGAGCCAGAAGAAATAGATCCAGATAATATGCCACTCCTTTTACCAAAGAAATCTGATTCTAGTGCTGTCGAAGATAAAGTAGAAATTAAAGAAGATGAGGATGAGAAGGATGCATTAGTATTGCCAAAAGCAAAAGTCAAAAAAGAAGCTGAAGAAACAAATGGGGACAAAGATGAGGATGTGCTAATGCTATCAAAGAAAAAAGAAATTGTTAAAATATGATTCCATAAGTACTGGTAACTTTCAATTGATAGATTTTTCTTATTATCCCCTACCAACTATGGTAATGCCGGTAAGGCTAGGGCTACATCCAATATTTTACTCAAGTTTGCCTGCATTTTGTTGTGGTACTATTGGTTTTAATTATAGGTCTGAGTATGTAATAGATGCATTAATAAAAAATGGTTCTCGGAAAGCATATCAGCTAATACTTATCTTTAACGATAGCCGAAGAATCGGTTTTTTTAGAAGACAATTGTTTCTTAGATTAAAAGATAGAGCGTGGCTTAAAAATTCTGAAATCAAAGCAATGGAGAAAAAAAGCTATATTGAATATGGCGACGATAGATATGTTAGGTTATCAAAAATTTATATGTTCAGCAGTACTAACAAAAGGATTATGGAAAAAGGTCTTCGAGGAATAGGAAGAGAATTTACAATCATACAAATGAATTGTTTTATATATGGTAAGTTTAGATACATAATTAACAAGTTCAAAAGAAACGGTTAAAGGAGAGCTATTGATGGAAAAATTTAATCTTCAATTTAGCAATGGCATTTTTACAATATGGAATTTGAAAACGAATAAAGAAGAATGCCAATTCCAAGATAAAGAAATGTTGGCTGTTTATATAGAAAATGATTTTACATTAGACAAAAAAACTGTAGATAGCATAATTGATAAAGCTGAATCTCGTGGTACAGCAGAGATATAAAATTCGATATGATGCTAATGTCGAATGACATGCTGCCTTTTATTTGTGGTTCAATAAGATATATCGATCGCTCTAGATTTGCTATTGAGTATATTTATAAAAGCTGTGCTCAAAAATCTCATAGATTTTTAATTATAGCACCAGAGATAGATAATAACGATTATCCAAACCATAAAGACTATGAAAGCAATATTGAGTATGAATATGCATGTGCATATTCGGATGAAGCAGATATTGAAATATTCACATGTCGTTTATATGATAGACTTCTTGAGAATGAAAAATATTATATTTATTGTAATACAATAACAGAAAAAAGATCAGCCCATACTGCCCATATGGTTTATACTTGCACTGAGAAATCTTATAAATTTGTTTCAAAGATAGTTATTATGGATTATTGTACAGAAAAAGATTTGAATGAGTATGAGCAATATTTTCTAAAGCACTATCAACGAATAAAAATTTAATGACTTTATTTTTGAAAAATATTGAAATTGACAGAATTGATAGGCATTCTTTATTTGATGGATCAACAATTATTGTAAATGCTAACTTTGAATTTTACAATAAAAAAACACAAACGGATCATATTATTAAATTTCCAAGTTTTATGTATAGGCATAAACGGTTTTGTAGAATGGACATACTTGTTAGGATAACTGGCAATACCAAATTATATGAGATGATAGTGTCCATTGGTTATCAGACTCCTCAATGGAAGGAAGATACTTCAAAGTTTATAAATGGCTTTGTTTTTTATGATGCTTGTGTTTCTAAAGTAATTTATTCCGATCTATAATCTAGTGTTACAAATAACATAACGAGAAAAAGAATATAAAGGGCTTACTTTCTGATGAAGATATTGATTACTGGAGCAACTGGATTCATTGGGTATCATACATCTCAGGCTTTGTCAAAACAACATACTGTGATTGGTATAGATAATTTTTCCGAATATTATGATCCTCAATTAAAAAGAGATAGGTTATTGCAACTTGTTAGTAATCCTAATTTCTTTTTTGTTGAGCTGGATATAATCAATCGAAAAGAGCTTCCTATTTTGTTTAAAAGAGAGAAATTTGATATAGTAATTCATTTGGCTGCTCAGCCAGGGGTTTTATATTCAATAAAGGATCCGGAACCGTATATCGACACTAACTTAGTAGGAACTGCTAATCTTTTAGAGGCATGCCGACATAATAATGTGAAACATTTAATCTATGCCAGCTCTAGTTCAGTTTATGGTCGTAATACCAAGATTCCTTTTTCCGAAGATGACTCTGTAGATCTACCTTCCAGTCTGTATGCTGCTACTAAAAGATCTACAGAATTAATGGTTGAATCATATAGCTATCTATATGATATGACTTGTACTGGATTAAGGTTTTTTACTGTTTATGGTCCTTGGGGAAGACCTGATATGGCTTATTATAAGTTCACTGAATTATTGTATAATAACAAGCCTATACCTCTGTATAACAAGGGAAAACACAGGCGCGATATGACTTACATAGACGACGTTGTTGACGGAATTGCAGCAGTTGTTGAAAGTGAACCAAAAGGACATCATATATATAATTTAGGGAATACTAATCCAATAGAGTTGTGGACATTGGTATACGAACTACAAGACTTGACTCAAAAGAAAACAGTTATACTAAAATTACCTCTTCAGGGTGGGGATGTTTTAGAAACATATGCAAATATAGATCGTGCTTTTAAAGACTTTGGGTATCACCCTAAAATACAGTTGCATGAAGGATTAGAGAATTTTATAGCTTGGTACAAACAGTACAATAAAATCTAATGAACAAAATTATCAAAGTAGAAATGAGAAAAGCTACTAGTGCAACAAAGGAGGCTGTTCGACATAGATTTTATGTTCGTCCATATTACAATATGTGCTTTATAACAAAAAAACATTCTTATACAATTGATTATAAAAAATGGATACTTTTCACGGCAATAAATAAGTCTTGTCTTCGTATAGCAGATATTATTGAAGATATATTTTATGATTCTGCTGTGATAATAAGAACTCCGCCTAGATTCATAAGAATTAATCCTATTGGTCGATGTGTTCCATCATTTGTATGTGGAATAATGGGGATTGTAGCAAAAAGAAAGTAATGTTCACAGGTGTCTCAAATTAAAAAGATAAGTATCGGTCGAATCAAAAAGATAGATGGACCATTTGATCTTGAGCTAGAAATTGTAAAAGCTAATGGTGAAAAAAGAAATCTTAATAGCTCGTTCTTATGGTTCGTATATAGCTTCTCTTGGGTATCAAGTATTTGATTCTATAAAAAAAGGAAAAGTAGGTATTTTACCTGGTTTACGGTTTGTTGTCCCGAGTTATCCATTTTTTGTGTGTGGAGTCACTTGTTTTTTAGAAATAATTTGCAAAGGGTCAAAAATAAAAAAATCCTATGAAGACCCTATAGTGAGTCTCACATCAATAATGATAAAATCAAAAATTCCATTTGTGTTGGAGTAAGAAATGAAAGATTTGCAAATTGTAAAACTAGGACCTAATTATTTAAGACTTAGGTATTGGGATGGCAAATGGTGGGTGTATCATACAGTGCGTGCAGAGTGGAAAGATCTTGTACTAAAGGCTGATTGCGAAATGGCATTGCTCAAAATTAAGGCTTTATTCGTTGGTGTACAGCGTCGGTTAACTTTTCCAATATTTTGTATTTTTCCAAAGTTTGTTTGTGGGTTCACTTTTTCTAGAAAAGTAATTCAGACTTATTATTATGAAGGCAAGATGGAAAATCCATATGTTAAATGTAAATAATATTACAGTATTTGATCTTCATAAAGTACGTGAATATAATAATATATTTAAAATTCGATTTGAAATAGCAAAAATAGGTAAAACGCAAGTAACTTGTGATATGCAATAACAGAAGAATTATATTGGCATTGTCTCATATATTAAGAGATATGATGCCAACAGATGTGCCTTCGTTTGTGTGTGGGTTTGCTTTTTTGAATGTTTATAAGGAAGAAGAAAGAGTATGGGGATATAAAGATGTCGAATAATAAGATAGACTTTATTGCCGAAGAAGCTGCTGAAAATGAGAACTTAGTTTCTGTTTGTATTATACTTAATGATAAGACTTATTATCATGTAGAAAATATGAGCAAATCAACAAACCTACAATTTATGGAGATACTTGGTTTTCAAAGATTTTTTAAGTGGCTGCCGGAGTTTGTTTGTGGGCTTATAGGATTAAAAATTGTCATTGGATTAAATCTTGCGAAAAATTGAAATTAAGCAACCACCTAACTTACATAAGTCAAGCGATGGTCAAAGATTATTATGTGCATTCGGATATCTTTTTAATAGAAGATAGACGGCAAAGACATTTCCTTTGTATAGTCCCTATAGTTCCCCCCTACACAAGGTTCACTGTTCATTTGTGGACTATATTCAGCAGTAAAATACAAGTTCCTTGTTTTGTATGTGGACTAATTGGAATAAAATTATATTAAATTGATATAATGAAGACACAATTTGTACACGCTGTACTTCCTTCAGGTCAAGCAATATGGAGGAAGAAGATAAAACGTCATACAATGGTTACTGCAGGAATGATTATTAATGATAAAGTAATAATAGCAAAGATTCTAACTTATAATAAAAAGCAAGCGCATCAATTATGGGAAATTTTAAATCAGAGCATTGCTAAAAAATTTGTATGTGGAATGGCTCATTTAAGAGAGATCCAACTACATAAGGAGGGGAAAGTTTCCACACTTGAAGAGATTAATATAATTGATTAAATAAAATGAAAATAATAGCTGTTTCATATGGTTTAGATATAGTTGATATATATGCAAATAGAAAAGATGGAAGATATGATAGGTATTTCGTAGAATGTAATTGCAAACAACATAGCGTTGAAGGATGTGCTAATTTGTGGTATGCATATAAAATTATGGCAGAATTTACTGCAGAGTTTCTTAGTCCATGTCATTTTGTCAATGGATATTATGGAATAAACACTACATTTGCTGATGTTATAGATGAAATTCCAGATAGAGATGGCGGAATGATTTTTCTTGGCAATCAACATGATCTTTAAAGAGATATTATTTAACCTGAGAAGAGCTCCTGGCAGAGTGATAATAGCTGCTAATAATAAAGAAACACCAACTTTGATCCCATATAAGATTTTTGAGCTAATTTTAGTTAATGTGAATCCGGTTATATTTATTCTTAGTAATCCTGCATCTCTTCCAGATTTTGTCTGTGGGATGCATGGAACGGAGATAAAAGAAAATGCTAATTTGATACTTGAAGAATATAGCGAATGGTATAAATACAAATGAAAGTAAATTCATTCATTGATATCAAAATAAGCATGGATCAATCATCTGAAATTCATTATTTTTGTAAAAAGATTAATAAATATTCAATTGAGTATGTAACTGGATTCAATGCAAATGGATCATTCGAATATGCGTACGGATATGGTTGGGCGATTAAGTATGCAATGTTAAACCCAGGAATGAATGTTTTGGATGCTGGATGTGGGGTTTCCAATATGCCTGCTTATTTGCAATCAATTGGAATGAACACTACAGCAGTAGATAAACCTTTTAAACAATGGGGATGGGGAGGCAAAGAACACGAATTTTCTGCAAAAGCAATGAAGGAACTAATGCTTAAGCACTTTGATCTTGCTGTTAATTATGAAGAAGGAAATTTACTGCAGTATGGTAAAGATAAGTACTTTGATAGAGTAATTTCTTTAAGCACATTGGAGCATTTAGGTACTTTTGATTTAATGTTAAAAGCATTTGATAATTTCCATCGTATATTAAAAGACGATGGAATTTTATTAGTTACTATTGATTACTGTCCATTAGTTGCTAAAGAAAAAGCTTATCCAGGAATGACAGACTATCTAGATTTTTATGGTAACCCAATAGCAATACTTGATGAAATGACATTGAATGATCTCTTAATTGCTATAGAGAATGAATTTCAATTATTAGGAACAAGCGATCTTTCTGTAGAGACCGCTTTAAAGAATTTGGAATTCTCTAAGAGACATAGGCCACAATTATGGTATAATGCAGTATGTTTGAGATTAGTAAAGGTACAAAAAACAAAAAAAAATGCTTCAGATATTTTCAACGACTCTACTGGTCATTTTGCAAGAAGTTTTGATTATAAAAAGAAAGCAATTGATCTTATTTTTGAAAATAACTCTGGAATAAGCTCTTTTGCTGATCTAGGTGGAGGAGGTGGACAATGGGCTCAAGCAGCTTATACACGTTATACGTTAGAAAGCTATAAGATAAAATCTGCATATCTGGTTGATACATTGGCTACGTCTTTTATTCTTGAGGAAAGTGAAAGGCGCAATAACTTAACATTTATTAACAAGGACTTTGGAGATCAAGATATTCCTGAACAGATAGGTAAGGTGGATGTCATTTATCTTTTTGATGTACTGCTTCACCAAGTTAAACCGAACTGGGATGAAATACTGGAAATGTATGCTCCTATTACCAATCATTTCATTATATTCAATCCTCAATTTATGAGAGGGAACTCTATCAGACTTTTAGATCTTGGTAAAGACGAATATTTAAAGCATATTCCTTTGGAAGATAGATCTGATATTTTGTACAAAGACTTGTTCAAATACATGTATCAAAAACATCTTAAATACAAAGATCGTCTTTGGGTAGATATTCGTGAGATATGGCAATGGGGTATTACCACCGAAGATTTATGTGTAAAGATGAAGTCTTTAGGATTCTATTTAAAGTATTGCGAAAATCATGGCAAATTTTTTACTGACATTAAAGATTTTCATTATTATGCATTTATATTTTCGAGAGCAGTGTAAATGTTAACTACAGTATCTGAAATTGATTCAGTTCAAAGTGATAATTTGTCTCATGAATATACATTAATGATTTATGACATAACGCATGGTAAACACAAAATACTATGTGAAGCAACATGTACAAAACGTTGTCATGCTGATTATGTTTTTAGGATCTTTGGCTTTAAACAAAAAGCACCACTGTTCGTAAATGGAATAATAGGACTAAAGAGAATTTTATATCACAATGTTCGATGAGGCAATAAGATTAACTGATATAAATGATGGAATCTTGGTACTGCTTTATGAAGTGAAATTAAATAAGCATAAACACGGAAATTGGACTGACAAACGACTTAGATGGAGCATCAGTTGCTATAATATGGCACAAAGTCAATATGTATACGATATTTTCAACTTGCAGGCACCTGCTTTCTGTAATGGCGTAGTAGAGATGAAAAAGATTGAAATGGAAGGCAGCTTTATTTATTAAAGTTTATTTGAAAGATGAGTAGAACAGTAAAAACAAGGCACATCCACATAGATTATCATGGGATCTTATGTGAAGTTTCAATCAAGTACTGTGGTCACTATGATGCATTTTTTAGTGGTATATTTCGTCCACTCTTTTCTAACAAATCTTGTTTATTCTGTGAAGGAGCTCATTCTAAAAATATACCTTGTTTTGTGAATGGATTAATTGAATTAGATCAAACAATATTAAGGAGTGTGAATGGTACTCCCACGATTAATTATTATGGGTCGTTTCCACGACTAGATTGAAATATATTATAGAAACCTAACGATAATGAAAATCTTCGCCATAAATACATTGAGCATCAACACATATGGGGAATCATCTTTGGTGATAATTTATATACAGACAAATGATTCAGCAAGAAGATTTGAAGTCAAAGCAACTGATAGAGCTTGCAAGATAATAGGGGCCATATTTGATAAGTCGAGCTTTATTTCTCCGTTTGTTAATGGATATCATGGACTACCTACTGCATTAAAAGTTTAAGTTGAGGTAAAAAAATGGATCAACCAATTGGATTAGTCAAAGTACTTTGTGATGAATGCTACACTCTTATTGGTGCATTCAATATGTATGAAATGGAAATGAAGATCCCGCCGTGCCCAAAATGTATTAGGAATGAGCATGAAAAGTTGAAAATAATGTATCAACCATTAATCAAAAGATTAAAACATCCTCGTATTGGATGTGCTGCTGTGATTACTACATTAGATGAGGACTGTATTCTTCTGGGAATACGAAATAAGGATCCTAATCGTGGCAAGTGGATTTTCCCAGGAGGTGGAATACATTTTCTTGAGTCTATGTATTCTGCTGTAGAGCGTGAAATTCTTGAGGAGACTAATTTTTGTGTGAAGATAGATAAAACAATTGGGATATATGAAATCATTACACCTCCTGATGAGCATCGTTTAATTATTTACTGGTGGGCACACTATATTAGTGGTGATCTTATTCCATCATCAGATCTAGAAGATGCCAAGTTTTTTTCTAGGAAAGAAATCAGAGTACTTGTTAATGATAATCTATCCACATCCCTAACAGCAAAAGTATTATATGATATAGGATGGATTTGAGGAAAGACAAAAAAGCTTGAAAAGTCAGGAGTTCCATTGAAAATAGAACAGCAGAAAAAGATCCAGTTCTTTCAATTTGAACATGATCAGCCTCACAATGGTCAAAAAGTCTGGCACATTCCTTCATATACAGATATGATATCTTGTGATAAAAAGTTTGTTTGTGGATACATTACATCAGAAAAAAAGATAGAAAAGGCCCTTGATGCATGTAAGATAGCTACATATGAATCTGCAAAGAGTATTGGTGGAAGAGGATCATTTCATATGATGGATAAACGTATTTGTACTGCAGGTAAGTCAGATTTGTGGGCACCGATTGTTTTCCCTGGACAGAATAAAGAAATCAGTAATGATCTTTTGCATCATGTGGGATACGACGAACATCGACTGAAGGTTAATTTTATTAACAATGAAATCGAGATGGTATTTGCTGCAGAATGGGCCAAGAAACATAATTTTCAAAGTATATTGTCTGCGTTGGTACCTTATCCAACCCAGAGGGATGCAAAAGTTGCAGCTACAATGATTCAATGGTTAGGAACAAATGTAGGTTTAGGATTTTTGAATAGGGTTATTATGAAGAGCCCAGAGTTGGGAAAGTATCTTTGTTTTGCTGTTAAATGGCGAGAAGATACCAGCGAACGTCAGCGAAAGGAAGAATTGCGATATAAATTAAAAACAATTATGCAATTCATAGAAGAGAAACTACCAAATTTGCAAAAAGCAAAGAAGAGTTCAAATGAATTTCTTATGCTTCAGATGATCAATGAAGTTAAAGCAGAATATAGATTGTAATGAGACATATTTGCACTTGGTTATTTGTGGATCAATGACATAGCTATGAGCTTGGCGATAAAGTGTCTTAAAGAGTCGTTGGCTAAGCCTAATCTCTCAAAAAAAGTTCAACAGATTTTAAAGGAACGTTTAATTGAGCTTGAAGAACGAGAGCTTAAAAAACAGCAAGCTCCGCGCTCTAAAACAAAAAAAGCTAGCCCTAGCCGTTCTATTTCAAGTTATCCTGTGTTTGGTGGAGATATGGGAAATTTATCAAAGAAACATCCTGTATTAGGGGATGTGGGCAATCAATTAAAAGAGATTGTAAATAAAGCAGCAGTTTTTCATTACAAGAAAGTACCTAGGTATTCTTTAATCACCTATCAGGATATGTGGCAAGCGGGCATGTTGGGTGCACTCAAAGCATTAGGTAGATACGATCTTTCTAAAGGTGCGAGCTTACAAACATTTCTTTTTAAGCGAGTAACTGGTGAGATTCAAGATTTGTTGAGATCAGTGGATCATCTTAAAAGAAAACAAAGGGACTGGATTAAAAAAATTTATGAAAAACATGATGAATTGATATATGAAATGCAAACTGAGATATCTCGAGTAACTGCAGCATGGAATATGGGCAAAAAGTATAAAACTGCGTTAGAGCTTGCATCTCTTTTATCATTAGAAGGTCCATCACCGTATGCAGGAAAAGAAGCAAAACATGCTGAGCTTTTAGAAACAATACCTTCAGACAGTATAGATCCTTTTGAAGCTTTTGCAATAGTTGTTAGAAGAAAGAAGTTATGGGAACTGCTTGAAGCTTTACCAGAGAGAGAGCGTATTATCGCAACTTTATATTCGGAAGGTGCAACTCTTGTGGATATAGGTAGCGTATTTGGTTTAAGTGAAAGTCGGATAAGTCAGATAAGGACTAAAACTTTGAAAAAGCTTCGTTGGGGATTAAAGGATTATTGATGTCGTTCGTAGAAGTATATGTTATAATACCTATTCAGATAATACAGGAATCATTGTTGAAAAATATGAAAGTAACTAAGCGTAAAGCAATTTTTAGATGAACCAATATATATTCTAAAACTTCGTTATTCTATTTTAGCAATAAAAAATATGTATGATAAAATTAAATTGGAAAGTAGAATAGCATTTTGTAGTGAGGTATCTTTACCAGATTTTGTTTGTGGGTTCGCTACATCGAAAGAAAAGATAAATGAATGGCTCAACGCTCCAAAATGATTGCTATGAGATAAGGGGTTTTATTTGAGAAGTTTGGATTAAGCTAAATATTTTTCGGGGTGTTAAGGTATGGACTTTTCACAGAGAAGGATGGTGGAGGGAGAGTTTCTTCATTGGATACATATTACAAAGGTTCAGGTTCTGACGAGATAGTAGGAAAAGTATCTGATTTTAAAGAGATCGTGCTTAAGGAGTATAAAGATCGGGGATTAACAAACGATCCTGTTGACCCCGATATATTGAAGGTAACTTTCCCACCGCAGCTTTTCGTAGATGTACTTTTTTATAAAGCGATAAAAACTGAAATATTTATTGAACGTAAAATGGTAATTAAACAAAATTATATTTTAGAGTTTCTTAATCATGATATGCTTGCTGTACATAATTGGGGCATTCCAAATTTTGTTTGTGGCTTTATTGATCATAAAAATAGTTTTTTGCAAATGTGGAGAACAATATGACTTATCATCAAAAAAAGGATCCGTATATACTCATGTATTATGACAAATATTATAGAGAACGAGAAAAAAATGATCCATCTTTTTGGTCATTGAGTCCAGTATTCGTAATTAATTGTAAAAACCATTCGTTTACAGTATCTCAAATAAAAACTTGGCATATAGATAAAGAAGCACATGTTGTCCGAGACGTTTCTTTGAATATTTCAATTGTAACTAAAACATCATCTAATTTTGTTTGTGGATTTGTAGATTATAAAGATAAAGATTTATTAAACTGGCGTAAAGAAACAAATGAATCGCCTGAAAATATGACAGTAGCTAAAATGATTAAAATTCTGAAGAGGTTCTTTTGTGCAATACAATATTTTTTGCTTCAAAAAATAAAAGAAATATATGATCAATATGAATACTCAAGATAAAATGTAGTATGTTAAATTATTATAGGTCAATAGAAGTTAAAATAGGAAAGGTATCTGAGTTTAAAGATATTATATCTGAACTATGTAAAGACAGAAATTTAGTAACTGATCCTGTTCAATCCGATACATTGAAGACAATTTTCCCATCACAATTTGCCCACAAAGAACACTCTCTTTTCTTGTGGAAGGAAGTTGATGATTATACTCCAATATATAACGAAAGTCATAATCACATAATTGCCAAAGCAATGAAAACCGAAATAACAATCAAACTCAATGCAGTATATAGAAAGGATTATGTTTTAGAAATTTTTCAAACTGTACATTTTGTCTGTGGATTTATAGACCATAAAAATATAGCTTTGCAAACATGGAGAACAATATCATAAAACTTGCGACCATTAATATGAACAATTGAAAAATGTCATCCATTAAAATAAATATGTTTCACTTAGACGCTCAAAAACTTGGTGAAGCCAATAAAAATGGAGACATTTTTTCAAAAGATCCTAAAATAACTAATCCACTTAAAACAACATTTGAATTACACCCTAATTATTTTGTTGCCCATAAAAGTTATAGTTTTGTAAAAGACGGTATGTTAAAAGTACAAATATGCACTTTAACATTGTACAATAATAAAGCAATGACTACTGACTCCATTACAATCACTCTTACCCCTGATATAATTGACACGCCTCCTTTTGTTAACGGATTCATATGCTATAGTAAAAAGATAGAAGAATGGTTAAACTTTCCCAATGAAACCTAATCTTCAAATAAAAATCGAAATTTCGGAACCATTCTCTGATCCAAGATTATATGAAATCTTAGTAATAATAACGAATGCCCCATTGGAAGACACTATTGAAAAATACTCAATTAGCATATATTATAATTATATTCCAAGTTTCGTTTGTGGATACGCTATTATCAATGAAGAATTTAAAAAACTTGTCAAAGAACTAGGGTTAGGTATAAACACAAAAGGAAACTTCGACCTTTCTAGCATGATATTTATTGAATATGATTTAGTGGCCCAAGACTACGAAGACTGGTACGAAGATCAGTACGAGGACCCACATGATTCACGACGATAAATTACTCCATAAATCCTTTATTCTCCATCCCTCTAATGATGTCAAATACGAAATCTGTTTGTGTAATTGCGGCAATGCTTTCATTGTACAAATCTATGAAGACTCTAAATTTATTAATCGTTTACTTGCTCCTTCATTTGTTTGTGGTTTAATTTTTTCTCCTGTACAAAAAGCAATACACACACAATACGATTACTATCATTTAGACCAGTCTGATACAATTACTCTACATCAAATAACTAAGCTCATTAGAAAAATAGTCTCTATGAATAAAGACAGAGTGGAAATTAAGGTAACATCCTAGTATAATTCACTATGCAATTTAAATTTAATAGTTTTAATCATGCTTTTAAACAAGATGGTTATGCTATAGATACTCTATCAGGACCGATTTATGCTTACGATCAAAATTCATCCGATAGCAAAGTAACTCTTACTGCATACAGTAACAATAAACAAATATTTATCATTCGTATTCTTCCTTACTGCACCAAAACATTCCTTTACATATTTATGGAAAAATTTATTCAGGACAAAGTTTTCCTTGATCCCATAAAATGGGAAAAGTCAAAATTTAATAATGCTCCAGACTTTATCCCAGACTTTATCTGCGGTTTAATACATAGCTTTGATGAGATAATAAATGTCCGGTAGCAGAGAAGGGTTTAACTTACTGGGGCGTCCTAAACTACTCTTTAAAAAACGCAATTGGAAGTGGAGCAAAAAACTTATGTTCTACGACACAATTAAACCTTTGATCTGTTTATTCAAAGGACATAAGATTCATACAACTGATGATTTCAATAGCGAATATTCTAGCATACCAAACTTTGTCTGTGGATTCACAGTCATTAGACATTATTGGTTAACTTGTAATTTTTGTCACCACTATTTACCAAAAGAAAAGTTGACCAAAAGAGATAAACTAATAACGTTACTCAAAAGGAACCTAACATGAACGAGCAACCCGATCAAACAAACAGCAAAGAAGAAGCGGATGCGGCAACACCACGCGCAGAAACAGAAGAAAAAAAGATACTAAATACTAGAACTCGTCTTGAAAAAAAGTACAATGCAAAGATCATTGCATTCAATATGCTGGAAACTGATACTGGATATATTGATCTAGCTAGTTGGCTACAAACAATTTCCAGACACCAGCCAAAAGAATGCATCTTAATACTTTTACCCAATGATTCCGATGGTATAAAAATTCGTTTTTACACGAATGATCATATATATTCCATCTTTGCTAAGCTACCAGGATCCAAACCTCGTGAAAAAGATCAAAAAGAATATCTAGGATATCTAGGATGTGTAGTTTCTACTAGAAAAGCCAGAACTGGAGAGTATTGGAACCGTGGCAACGACCTCGCAGATGGTCCCTATAATTTTGATACTTGGACTAAAATAATGGAAGATATTATTGGATATGAACTTCAAAGAATTAAAATTGAGATATAATATATTCTTCAACATCTACAACAGAGATTGCTTTCTTTACCCTTGGATCTTTGAAGGCAATTCTTTTGCAGGCATAGGCAAAGGACTCGTTTCACCTCTTGGTGAAGCACGATACTCATATAATGTGATAGCAAGAAAAAAAGATCCCTCTATTCGGTATGAAAAAATCGAGTTTAAAGACTGGTGGAAAGTAATCATAGACACCACATATGAATCATTATGTCTATTTCTTGGACACAAAAGAGCCGGAGCTTTTCCTCTTGATATAGAGGCCTATAGGAAGCTGCTTTTCAAAAACTCAAAAGCACCATTTATCTGTGGCACAGTAGATTCCAATACCGTAACATTACTATGTGAAAGATGTAAGCTTTTTCTAAGTCCACTTCCACACAAGGCAACTGGAGATGTCCATAAAGTATTTCAGCCATATCGTTGGCGATTGACAAAAGAGGTTTTTTTGTGGATGAAAATGCAAAATACAATAGAAAAGATTTAGCAAAAGCAGTTGCTAAATCCCTTTATATCCCTATTAGCTTAGCAGATAGTTATTGTGATGCAGTTCTTTCCGCTATTAAGGACATGCTTTTTACTGACACCAAAAAGACAAAAATTGAACTTAGAGGATTCGGAACATTTGATGTTAAGCCAGCAAAAGCAAGAAACTGGACTAAAACAATTCAGTCAAAAGAAGCTATTTACGTCCCAGAACACAAGAAAATGCACTTTAAGCCAGGCAAAGAAATAAAACGATTTATGATGCAGCCACTGTATAAAAAAGATTTACCCGAAGAAAAATTTGAAGAAACTCTGGATACAACGAGCAAAACTGAGGAAGGATTGTCACTATAAACACACTGCCTTCATTTGATTCTATAGATGTCACGGGTATAGTGAAGCAAATTGAGTCCAAAGATTATTGTATTGGCATCATTGGTCTCGGATACGTTGGTCTGCCGTTGTTTTGTTCTTTTGCTAATGCTGGATACAAAGTGATTGGATTTGATAAAGACCAACAAAAAATAATGATGCTAAAAAAAGGACAATCTTATATCAATTATATTCCAACCCAAGATCTCACTAATAAAATTAAATCCGGAGAGATTCTTGTTACATCTGCCTTTACCAAACTAAGAAACTGCAATGCCATTATAATAGTGGTACCAACACCTCTTACAATTCACAAAGAACCTGATCTCTCTTGCATAAAAGACACTTGCCATACCATTTATTATCATTTACATCCTAATCAAATTATTATTCTTGAATCAACCACTTATCCAGGAACTACAGAAGAAATTGTTATCCCTATACTTGAAAAAAGCGGACTTTTTGTTGATAAAGATTTTTTAATTGCATATTCACCTGAAAGAGAAGATCCAAATAATTCAAAATATTCTCTGGCCAATACACCAAAGATAATTGGTTCCACATCACAAAAAGGATTGTTGGTTGCTTCTAAGTTATATGAACCAATAGTTGGATCCATTGTTCCCGTTTCTTCTTTAAAAATAGCTGAGACTACAAAACTACTTGAAAATATTTTCAGAACAGTTAATATAGCCTTGGTCAATGAACTAAAGATAGTTCTTGATAAAATGGGTATTGATATAAATGAAACAATAGAAGCTGCAAGCACCAAGCCATTTGGCTTTATGCCCTTTTACCCTGGACCTGGATTAGGTGGACACTGTATTCCTATTGATCCTTTCTACTTGGCATGGAAAGCAAAAGAGTATGGAGTCTCCACTAGATTTATTGAGTTAGCAGGAGAAATTAACTCTTCTATGCCTACTTATGTCACGATGAAGGTTATAGAAGTTCTCAATAAATACGAAAAAAGCCTTAGTAAATCAAAAATTCTATTGTTAGGACTTGCTTATAAACCAGATATTGACGATGATAGAGAATCTCCTACCTACTACATAATGGATAAATTAGAAAAACTAGGTGCTACGATTGAATATAATGATCCTTACATACCACAAATAAAGCCTACCAGAAGATGGACTCAATTCAAAGGAAAGAAATCATCCCCTATAAATGATAGCTATGACCTCATGATCATATTGACTGCACATGAAATTTATAAAACAATAACCTTTTCTCAGTTCACTGTACCAATCATTGATACTAGAAGCGTTTTAAACACAAATGAATCACATCTCTACTACGAAGCATAGATGATAAAATCCTAGTACTTCTTAATAAAAAGATATGCCACAACAAATCGAAAAAGTTCCTTTAAGTAAGTGCTCAGAAGAACAGATTGCTGAGCTAGTTATTGCTTGGTTAGAAGAGCAACATTGGGAAATTTATCAAGAAGTAAGTTTTTGGTATGGCGGAGGTGCAGTTGATATAATCGCTAAAAAAGAATATATACTGTGGGCAATCGAAGTAAAAAAGAAACTCAATTTCGAAGTAATCTCTCAAGCTCATAACAACGCAAGATTCTTTCACTTTTCAAGTATAGCAGTTCCTGCTCCTTCAAGAAAAGGATATTATAATGGCAGAGCGATGGCTAAAATGATTTGTCAAGATTACGGCATTGGTGTTATCGAATTAGATCCTACTGTAGCTTTTGATGGAATAACGCATTATCATAAATACAATGATGAAATTTATGTAAACGAAAACATTCCTCCGAAACTCTTCAGAAAAAATCATCAATACGTAAAAGATCGTCTTTTACCTAGTCTTATGCCTGAACATAAAACATATGCTAAGGCAGGATCTAAAGGTGGAGCACGTTTTACCCCTTATAGAGCTACCATGGAACGAATAAAAAGCATATTGCTTTCACATCCAGGGATCACATTAAAAGAAATAATTGATCACTTGGAAGATAGACATCATTATAGTCCATCTTCTGTTATGACAACTATTAGAAATGCTTTGAGCAATTACGAATATAAATGGTGTGCCACTACGAAAGGCAAAAAACCCTATAAATATTATCTTAAAGAAAGCAAAGAGTACAAAGAATATATAAAACGAGCAAAAAATACTGGATAAAACATTGGAAGATGTCCAGATTAAGATAATTCTTGCATAAGGATAAGTAAGGTGTTAAATTCACTTATTATGCTGAGGGGATATGTAATTAAACTTTATCCCAACAAAGCTCAAGAGGAGCTATTAAACAAGCACTTTGGATGCTGTCGTTGGGTTTACAATGAAATGATTCGTATCAATCAAAAAAAGTATCATCGAACGGGTAGGGGATTAAGTGGCTATGATATGCAAAGTTATCTTCCAAAGTTAAAGAAACAATATTCATGGCTGTCTGAAGTAAATAGTCAATCATTACAGATTGTTTGTCATAATCTCGCAGATGCTTACAATAGATTCTTCAAAAAGCAGACTAAATATCCAGTATTTAAGAAAAAAGGTAATGATGCTTCTTTTACATGTATAAATTATTCCTGGATAGAAGAAAATCATATTCGATTGCCAAAACTTGGCAAAATTCGTTATAGAGGTGGTAACTGTCCAAATGGCAACATTAGACGATTTATCATTCGGAAAAAAGCAAATAGCTTTTATGCTTCTGTTCTCATAGATGTTCCAAAGAATGAGGTCCCTCTTCGTGATCCTGAAAATATCTTAGGAATTGATTTAGGTCTTACTGATATAGTGGTTACAAGTACTGGTGAAATTTTTCCAGCATCTAAGCTAATGAAGAAATCCAAAAGCAAATTACGTATTGCACACAAACACTTATCCCAATGTCAAAAAGGGAGTAATCGTAGAAATAAAGCAAAGTTAGCTCTTGCTAAAATACACAAGAAAGTTAGCAATCAACGTAAAGATTTTAATCATAAACTTTCGAGAATCCTAGTTAGCAAAGATGAGAATCAAGCCTTTGCAATAGAGGATCTGAATATCAAAGGAATGATGTCCAATCATAAATTAGCAGTTCACATTGCTGATTGTGGATGGGGTCAATTCTTGACGTTTCTAAAGTACAAAGCTCCCGCTGTTGGCAAACAAGTCCTAGAAGTAGATAGATTTTATCCATCTTCTAAGACTTGTTCAGTATGTGGACTCGTACGAGGATCATTATCACTCTCAATCCGAGAGTGGACCTGCAACGAATGCAGCACTGTGCATCATCGTGATGTAAACGCTGCAATCAACATAGCCTATGAGGCGGCGAGGAACTCCGTCTCTGATCGTGGAGATGGGGTAATTCCGAACGTTTTGCGTTCGGTTCCTGTCTGTGAAACGAGAAGTTCTATCTGATGGTAGGACATTCCGAAACATTGATTTCTTTCTATTATACATAGGCAAACAAAGAAATTTTGGGGATATGACTGATAGCTTTGAAAACCACTTTATCGTTGCAATGCCAAATATAATTAATCCATTTTTTGGTAGAGCAATAATCTATATATTCCATCACAATAAGGAAGGAGTGAGAGGACTGATTATTAACAAACCTTTCTTAGCACCCGCAATTCCTAATCTAACTACTGCAGGACCATTTATTCCACCAAGTGCTTATAAACATTTGCAAGATGCATTAGATACTTCAACAACTATATTTTTTGGTGGACCAATTGAAATGATGTCCCAATGCACTATTTTGCATAGTTCTGATTATAATAAAAACGCAATTAAGATTTCAAATGATATATGTTTAAACAACAGCAAAGAAGCACTGCGAGATATAAAAAATAATAAAGGTCCTGAAAAATTCAGATTCATGCTGGGTTTTGCAGGATGGAAACCAGGACAATTAGAAGCCGAGATCAAAGATGGAGACTGGTTGTTAAAGGATGGCGATATTGATTTTATTTTCAACACACCAGATAATAAAAAATGGGAAAGAGCAATCACTGAATTAGGATTAGATATTTCACTACTCACTACGAATAGTGCATTAGCCTAATTATATGTTGACCGAACTCAAACACATCGTTGACGCAATGCATGTAATCGAAAACAATTTTGGTGTTCCACATTTAATACTTGCAAATAATCATCTGATAAATAGATGGCTAAAAAACCTTCCTTCTGCTGAAAATACTCAACTCATGTCCCCCGCTAATGCTCTTTATGGACTTCGTTTATTTTCAATTGATTCACTCTCTGATCTTGATATGGAAACTCTTTTTCACAACTTCAATTTTATATCTGTTAAAAATATGTACTGCTTCACATCGGCAAAAAAATTTATATGCGGAACAATATTTAATAAGCAAGACTGCTTGGTTTTGTTCGACTAAAATCAATGTTGCTATCAAACAAAGATCTCTTGTATAGTTATGTATTGATTGTGTTTTTAAGCTGTATCTAAAAAGTAGCGATGCTAAGACACTCTATCAGAGAGAAAAACTTGAAATGTACAAATATACTAAAATAGGAATTCCTGAATATTTAGCTTCACTTCTCTCTACCCTTCTTCTCTTCAATTAATTCTCTAAATATAATCAAATAAACCTTGGCCATGCCAGTTAAGTTCTAATAATTGCAAATGAAAACACAATCAAAAATAATAATACTTTCAAAACGGAAAAAAGAAAAACGTCTGCAAATACATAGATTGCTGAACCTTCTGTTAGGTAGTTCCATATTCTTAAGTACTCCAACCCTATGCACTTTATCCAATGATATGAATGATATCAATAGCATTGAAATAAGAAAATTCAGATACACCCAAGCTCAAATTCAATATCCCAAGATAGCTGAAACATGGAATAAATTTAATGCCTCACAAAAACAAAGTCTTGTTGAATCTTACTGTCTCGGAGAACCTTATGGATACAAATATGATCTACCAACAGCAAACTCAAAAGAATCTTCTGGAGGTGTAAAATTAGAGCACCCTAAAAATCCCCATGCAGGAAGATACGGGAACAGTTTATATGTCGTAACAAGACGTGAATACAATTTGCACTACCGAGCACCTCTATCCAAAAAACAATCTGAAAAAAAAGCTATGAGGAATAAGCTTATAAAAGAACATCCTTTTGATGCTTATCATGCCATATTAACTTTTTCAGATGGACACAAAAAATTCAAAAACAGCCCAATAAATAAGATAGCCTATTACAATGGCGGGAATGAAAACTATGGAGGGGATCAAGCACAAAAATATGCTCTAAATTTTATTGACATTAAAAACTTCTTGTTTTATAATATAGAATTCGATCAATTAATTGAACAATACAAAAGCACGATTGAATATACTGAGCTAATGCTTGCCTTCGAAAAATTTTCTACAAAACTAGCATTTATCCTCAAAGAATTCTCATAAAGTTGCAGCAAAAGTAGCCTACCACTGTGACTCCTTTCATCAAGAGGAAAGCACATGAGATGTAGCGACGACATCATTCTAGCGGTAGGCTACTTCTATATTAAGGATAAAATATCAATATACTTTAGATATTAGCTTTGCAGCATAACTACTGTTAATTGAGTATAATTAAATATGAACAATTATGAACTTAAATTTATTTTAGAACAACTTTATTTATACAAAGATAAACTACCTTTTGAAGCTGATTGTCCTCATTACCCAAGACATACTAAAACAATTGAAACAGTTTCGGATCTTTTTCTTTATATAATAATAAGCTCTAGGGGTTGGTACACTTATTACTGTTGTGCAAATGTCCCTGAATGGCTAATTAATACAGCACAAAGGAATTTCAGTCGATCTTTTATTTGCGGAACAGCAAATTAGATAATCTTTACATTTATAACAAAAAGGAAGTCTACGTGCTAATCACAAAGAAAATTGAAATTGATATGGGACATCGTGTTCCAATGCATCAAAGTAAATGTAAAAACTTACATGGACATAGATGGGTATTCGAAGTAGGTGTAGACGATAAAATTATAACTACCAAAGGAGCACCTAACGAAGGGATGGTAATTGATTTCGGTGACTTGAAAAAAATCATGATAGAAGAAATTGATAAAGAATTAGATCATGGATTTATGATGTGTGAAAAAGACGATATGTCAAATATCTTTCGTGACCTAAGAGTCACTTACAATCAAAAGATTATATTTGTTTCTTTTATCCCAACTTCCGAAAATGTCAGTAAATACATTTTCAAAAAACTATTTTATAGATTGAAAAAAGTTAACATTAAATTGTGCCATATAAAGGTTTGGGAAACACCTAATTCAACTGCCATTTGTACCATCAAAGATATGTCCTCGGAAGGCTTATTTTAATAACTTTAAAGACTACTTAGCCATTTAATAGCATGATTCTTAAAAGTAGAGAAAATATATGAAAATAATAGTAACTGGTGGATCCGGATTTATCGGATCTGCAATAGTATGGAAACTTAACCAATCTCACATAAATGACATTATTATAACAGACATTTTAGATTCATCGAGCAAATGGAAAAACCTTGTGGGACTTAATTTTACTGATTATATAAGTGCACATGATCTCCTGCCATTATTGAAAACTGGAAAAATTAATGGATCTAAAATCGACCTTCTTATACACATGGGAGCTATTGCAAACACATTAGAAAAAAACACTGGCCTTATGGTAAAAGCTAATTTTGAATATTCGAAAACTTTAGCTTTATGGTGCAAAGAATACAAAACCAAAATGATCTATGCCTCTTCAGTTGCTACGTATGGAAATGGACACCTAGGATTCAGTGATGATATAACCCTAGTAAAAAAGCTAAAACCACTTAATCCATATGGTTATTCAAAACATCTATTTGATCTATGGCTTTTAAACAATGGATACTTTGAACAAAAAGATTTTAATATAATTGGTTTGAAATTTTCAAATGTATTTGGCCCAAATGAATATCATAAAGACAATATGAAAAGTGCAATATGCAAAGGATACAAACAAATTAAACAAAATGGCAAAATTGTATTGTTTAAATCATACAATAAAGAATACAAACATGGAGAAAGCCATAGAAACTTCATTTACATCAAAGATGTTCTTGAATATATTCACTTGATCATAAATAATAACGAAATTCATGGAATATTTAATTTAGGAAGTGAACGGACAATAAGTTGGAATTATTTAGCTGCATGCTTATTCGGCCACATGTATAAAAGCCCAACAAAAAGAGTTAAAATCAAATACATAAAAATACCTAACCAATTGAGAAACCAATACCAATATGATACTCCAATTGGTATTGACAAACTCATACATGCCGTTGGTTCAATTCAGCGTACTCCATTTGAATTAGCTGTGAAAGAATATGTTCAAGAATATCTAGAAAAAGGATATCGTCATCTATCTAGCTAGCAAGAAGCCAGCTGAGCCTCAAAAAACAAGCAAAACAAAATTTATCTGTAGCTCATGAATTCCATAATCACATCACAAAAAGGAAATAAAATGACACAACAAGACATCAAAAAAACTGAATCACAAGACATCGAAAAAATTGAACCACAATTCCTACTTGATAGTGGACTACTTTTTGCTATTAATCATCAAATTTTACATCCACTTGGATTAGCCCTTGAAGTATATTGCACTGACAAAGAGAACGATCTTTTCTTAATAACAGAAGGAAAAGATAAAAACCCTATGAAAGTCAAAATGGGAAAAGTTGCACTTGGACAAATATGGGATTATCGAGATAACGAAGAAGGAATGACATTTGAAGAAAAAACTTTCGAAGAAGGAATAAAAAAGTACAATGAATTTATGAATAACTTTGGAACTGAGAAAATAAGAACTAGACTTGAAAAACTTGGATTTATATTACAGCCTAACCCACAAACAAAAAACAAATGAAGATCAGACGATCCAATTGAAAGAAGTCCATGATGATCTTCCTAATTCTATAGCTCAATTAATAACGAAACTAGATTCGTGAAAAACAACGTCAAACAACAAAATATTAATATGAAAATATCTAGCTTACTACAAGCTAACATGGAATTAACAATCGCTATGAACCATTTTAGAGTGAGCACTCGTCAGGCTGAACAACAATTAGTCAACTTGGCAAAAGCATTGAGTATTAGGATGCCTTCTCCATTTTTTGTTTGTGGAACAATAAATAAGAAGTCTTTAAATTTTTATGACTATAATATAGACAAATGCTTACATGATAAAAAATATAAAACAAAAAAATTTCTTTAATCCTATGGGTCAGCATATAACCTATTTCTATATAATTTCGACATTTTGCTGGTCAGAATCGTTCAAAAAAAAGCAAAACTATGTAGTACCTCTGGATTTATGCAAAATATGTATGCACTGTGATTTCCAAGAGTTTTTCCAAAAGAAATGCAAAGAAGTTGATAAAAAATGAGCAATGCAAAAGAACTATTTGACAATGCTGAATTCTATAGAGCAATCTCTGTAAATGAAGCACTTAATGTTGCTTTGGGAAAGTTTTTGCTTCCATCACAAAAAGCTATTGTTGATGATCCAATAATCAAATATCTTCTAAAAAATAGAGGGTATAAAGAAGATACTTTCCATCTTCCCTGGAGAGAATCTAAAGATTATTCTTCCCTTGAAATAAATTTGACAAATCTCCAAAATAGACCTGCTGGTTTTGGTCCTGTTATTGCTGCCATTGATATTGAGAAGAATTGTTTACTATTCGATGAATTTGTCATTGTAGAAAATACTGAACACTGCATTATACGAGCATTTAAATACTATGATCAATATTATACTCTAGAAGAATACACACAAAGACCATTATGAAAAAGCCAAAGAAAAAGCTTGATATTTTTCAAAGTGGCAAGATTCCTTCTATTAGTATAGACCTGGTCAAACTTCAACGTAGTGGACAAAGCTCTATCTTATACCTTAATAATACCTATCTTTATGCTCCTTTGTTATTCTATTTTTTATTAATCGACAATAAACAATACACTGTTCTAGGGAAAACATATAGAAGTGGCGTCTTTTGCATTGAATGTAGCACTGATCAATTTATTGAGATACTTACTATACCAAATCCACGTACAATGACTGAAGAAATTAGATTCCTTTGTACTCAATGCAAGAGAGCTACTTTGACCTGTTATTATGAATTTCGATCTGCTATAGACATAGCCTTATTGCCAACGATAAAAGATGATCAGATTGTCATATCTGAAGATGGGAAAAAATTAAGCTACAAAATATTTAGAAAAGAAATATTAGAAAAGGCTCAAGCCATTATATATGATCCCGACATATCTCTTTCTATTGAAATATAAAACCTATACTAGATGAATTAGTTCGGGTGCATGAGTAGCAACGCTATTAATAAATTCTTCATAATTAACAGGCACACAGCCAGATTTTTTTACAGTTGTACCGGCAGCTATATTTGCTAGTTTCGTACTATCTTCTAAAGAAAGACCCTTCATAAGAAATTTGCACAAAGTGGAAATCACAATATCCCCTGCGCCAGTTACATCTGTAACATTTCCAACATCTGTTGCTGGCAAATGCAATACGTCTTTATCTTTTTGATAAAGACTCATTCCATTTTCAGATTTTGTAACAAGATAAGCTGAGTTATTTTTATCTACCAAGCTCTTTACTAAAGGATCCAATCTTTCAACTGCAATATCGCCAACCAAAGAAGCCAATTCTCTTAAAGTAGGTTTGATAACTGTAAAATTCTCAGTATCATATAATTTTGTTTTAGTGTCTAAAAGGCGATACTTAGCAGGCAAGCTTCTTACTGTATCTAAAACTTTTCTCGTCACTGTACTTTTCCCATAATCAGAGATAATTACTGCTTCAATAAAAACTTCATTTGATGGATATATCTTTTTTGATTGCAATAATTTGATTAGCTTTTGTTCTGCATCTACATCTTCAAAAGGCAAATCCTCTTCATCTAACCGACATACCTGTTGCTTCTGAGCAACAATACGTGTCTTTACAATAGTTTTACGTTTACATCTTATAAGTGTAATTTGAGAATTTACATCTTCATCTAATTTCATTTCACCATATGCTACTGATTCAAGTATCCTGGAGTTTTCATCATCCCCTACCATTCCAATTAAAAGAACACTTAGTCCCAATGTCCTCAAATTCAATGCTACGTTCCCTGCTCCACCTAAATGCACTTCTTCATTTTTGACATGAATTATTGGTGTCGGTGACTCTGGTGAAATTCTTGTACAAACACCATAAATATATTTATCAATCATAATGTCACCAATAACTAACACACAAGGCTTCATACTAAAATACTCATATCTCTAATCCAATATAATCAACAGTAATGTTTTTTGTTTTGATATTCATCTGACTTGAGAGTCAGACATTCTATCTTAATATCAAAAGTATCAATATAACTATTCTGATGCATTTAACCACTCATATTCATCACCGAGCATTGCTAAATGATCATCATCACAATGAATTGATAAATCATATTTGAGCATAATCTTTACTAGATCAGCAAAGGAAGTTTTTGATTCCCAACCTAGTTTCTCTTTTGCTTTGGTAGAATCACCCAGCAAACTGTATACTTCCGCAGGCCTTATAAATTTTGGATCAGACTCCACATACTTTTGGTAATCCAAGCCTACGAGAGAGAAAGCAGTATCACAGAATTCCCTTATTGAATGCGTTTCTCCCGTACAGATAACGAAGTCCTCAGGTACATCCTGTTGTAATATTGTATGCATTACTTCTGCATAATCCTTAGCGTAACCCCAGTCACGTTCAGCATCTAAATTCCCTAAGACAAGCTTATCTTTTTTTTCTGCTACAATTTGAGCAACCCCATCTGTAATTTTTCTTGTAACAAATTCAATTCCCCTTCTTTCGCTTTCATGGTTGAACATGATTCCATTAGACACAAACATTTTGTAGCTTTCTCTGTAATTAATAGCAATCCAATGTGCATATACCTTGGCTACTCCATATGGACTTCTAGGATAAAAAGGAGTATTTTCATTTTGAGGAACTTCTCTCGCTTTACCAAACATCTCGCTTGAACCAGCTTGATAAATTTTAAAGTCCTTCTTGTCTAACAGAATTCTGGCTGCTTCTAGTACTCTTGCTGCACCAAGTCCTGTAAAATCTCCTGTCATAATCGGTGCTCTCCAAGAAGCATGAACAAAAGACTGCGAAGCAAGATTATATATTTCATCTGGCAAGTATTCGTTAATAGTAGATGCGATAGAACCTTGATCACTTAAATCGCCTGATACAATCTCAATGCGATCCTTGATATGATCAATACGGTCCATTCTATTTAGACTCGTCCTACGGACTATTCCTATAACTTGATATCCTAATCCAAGAAGATACTCGGCCAGATAGCTCCCATCCTGACCAGTGATCCCTGTGATTAATGCACTTTTGCCCATTGAATTTACTCCTTCCTTTGTATATTTATATACAAAGGAACGTAGGCATAAGCCACATGAACTATTGTACTAGGATTCTGGATTCAGGATTTTGATTTATCAGATTTCTCAGGCAGTGAATGTCCAAACTCTTTTTTAACTGTTTCCTCAAAATTTAGATCTCGGAATACTCCTTGAATCTTTTTAACAGGAACCAAAGCTTCTATTTCATATGCCCTTTGTGATTTTCCTGTAATATCTATAGAAATTACCTTAATAGATAAAATGATCGAACCAAATTCAAGTCCTCTTACTATAGCTCCAGATTTATCAGGCACAACAAATTTTTTAAATATATGTGCTACAACTCCTTCTTCCCTAGAAACACTTTTAGACTTGCCATCATTTTTTTTATCCATATTTATTTTCCTTTATTTTTTATATTAATTGTACTTGTTTTCTGCAAAAATATACGCATCTAATATAGACATTATCCAAACTACGCCACCCATAGTATAGCAATAGGGAGTCCCCATATATCCAAATAAAAGAAGAACGGCTTCTGCTGCACTATAATCATAGCCCTTATCGTCATCATTGTTAAGAAATTGTCCTAAGCCGGGAAAAACTAAAGAAAAGGCAGCAGATTCAAGTCTGAATCCAGGCGGCAAAGTAACTACAGTATTTTGATACTTGTCTTCATCGTTATAAAGTAGCATTACTTTATTTTCTTCTAGCTGCTTATAAATTGGATTCATGGGCATAAAATAATTATTTCTTGCTACAGTATATTCTCTGATAATGATATCAGTTTGAGCTTTATTTGTAGTTTTTTTCAAATTTATTATTTTGGATGCGTCTATCTCAACAAATACCTGAATATCATATGCATCAAATATTCCATATCCTTTTGCATATACTCTTCTTTTGTTGATAACTTTTATCTTTTTGATTTTTATTGATTCAAGTATAACATTGGAAATCAAAGAGACTTGCTCAAGAGTTATTCCATATTGACTGATTCTATCGCTGTATAACAAAGAACTAACATCAACGCCTATATAAAATAAGATCTGATGAATTACATCATCAAATGCTATCCTTTTGCCGTCTTCAATAGAAGATACTGCAGTAGCATTTCCAACAAAAGTTAATTTATTTTCTTTTTCTTTAGGAACTCTTATTACTGAATTAGAAGCACAGCTGCAAAAAAGTGCTACCAGTAATAGAATTTTAATTCTGAACATTATTTTATACTGTTTTGTGCTTCGTTTAACATATCCATTAAAAATTCGTTAGGATCATTCGATACTTTTGAATCATTTACTAATGCAACCAAGCCATTGTATTTGTCAAGGTCCAATCTCAACAAAATATAACAATCATAAGTATAAGATACTGTCCCAAATCTTTCTTTTACTTTAGTTTTTCTCCAGTATCTATCTTTGACAATTGCTCCAAAAACATCAACATTATTTGCAGTCAATGCTTCAGTCGATCTGAAAAGTCTTTGTACGCTCTCTTCAGACCTATTATCACCAATAATCGTGGACTGCATGTCCACTCTTGCTTTTGCATGAATGCTCAAAATCAAATTAGAATATGCATTCAAAAATGCTTGGCGTTCTCCAATTGCTCTGTCGTATACACCAGAGACGTATCCAGATGTATAAAAAGTCTTACCTTTGACCCAATTGATTTCACCTGAAGTCCACTTGGGCTTAAGCAAAGAAGATGCCTCAACTACCTTATGAGTACCAATTGAAGCACAACCAAACACAAAAAACAACACTATAAAATATGCTTTCATCATTAATTCTCCTTTATGCGTTTCAGTATAACAATATCGTGTTTGTGTGTGTTCGAATCTAAGCTAGTTACATAATCTTTAATATAAACTAGGATCCTCTTTAGCAATATGTTCTTTTGCATCTTTATGTATATTTTCTATTCGCTTATAATCTGTCCGATAAAAGCCATGCCCTCTAAATTCCAACATTGGTGATCCAATTTTCTTTTTCATTAGCTTATTACAACATATCATTTCTAACTGTTCTTTTATACCATGCAGAATCTCTTTTTCTTTTCCGCACTCTTTACATGCATAAGTATACATTGGCATATCTTATCTGTCCCCAAATTTTCTATCATCGACTATTCTTTTGTATCTACCTCCTCTATCCTGCAAAGATTCACTTGACAAATCTAACCTTGTCTTAATAAAAGAAGTACCAAAGATACGCTTTGCAACTTCATCACATTCTTTGCATTGCATAATTTCTAAATATTCACTCACTAAACGAAAATATTCTGTAACATGATCATTATTGCATTTAAATCTATATGTTGGCATTATGTTCTTGTCACTACTGTCCCAAAAGTAATATCATTATATCGTCTGCACTTATAACAATACCATAATAATGAAACTTCTTTATCTACATTTACTGCAATATTTAATTTAATTGCTATGCTCCATTTCATACAATTGCCACACATCACTTTGATTTCTAAATCACCTTTTTCCGACATCCCCATGAACCCTAATATTCCACTATCTTTTTCTTCATCTGAAGAAAATGAAGCTTTCTTTTCTATCTTTTTTGTATTCTTTTTAGATTTTCGTATTACAACTTGCTTCCTAGACTTTGATACAACAGTCTTTGTTTTTCTTCTTCCCGGAAGCATTAGAACGTCTGAATCTACAGCTTTCTTTGCCATTACAAATTCAATAATGTAATATTTTTATAAAGTCTTTTTTGTAACTGAGTAACAGTTCCTCCTTCTCGATAAAATCTCTTGAATTCCATTATTGAAAGTGAAGTCCTCTTTCCTATAATGCCATCAATTAGACCAACACTATAATCTAATGCCAGAAGCATTTCTTGGATCATTTCAACAACATCATCAGTTTCATCTTCATCAGGATGAAATCCAATATCACGAATTGCTGCCTGAACAGCTTGCTTATACCCAATGGTATTCTTTAATTCTTGGAATCTATCACTTCTGAACTCTATGTGCCACGCCTCACTTAAATTTGGATCAACTGTAGGAATTATAAAATGCCAACCAATACTAGAAGCAATGTCATAGAATTTTAAGAATCCACCATTTATTGTCTTGCACATTATTTTTACTTCATAATCAATCGCTCTAGCTGCTTCATGCCACGAAGATCCTGGTGGTGGAGAATATGCTTTCTTTGCTCCGCTTTTCCAATCAAGATGGGCCCTTAATTGCACCTCATCAGACCTGAATCCATCTGACAAATAAAATTCACCTTGTTCACTATGAACTGCTTGATTTAAAGCTATAATAGCCTCTTTTGTATCTGGAGTTGCATACGCCATTCGCCTAGGCAACATCACACGTTCACCTCTTAACATATAAATACTCGGTATTTCATATGGAACAAGCTGTGTATATTGATCAACATCGTCTATAAATCGCTCATCATGTTTTGTAACCACTCTTGCCTCCCTTCCACTCCTATTTAAAATCAGAGATAAAAATTCCCTTAATAATTCTAATATCTTAGACATCATTGTTGACAACGCTCTCTTCTATGTCATTTAAAGCTTTGGTCCCAATTGAACTGGCTCTACCCACAGCAAAAGTACCAAAAGTCCATTTAACAAAATTTACCCAATCATCAAATTCAACTGCTTCTTTAAACCAATCACCTGGCAACATAAACAAAATAAAAGAAGTAACAAATAACAAAATTGCATAAAAGTTGATTCTTCCTCCAAATATATTAAAAAATTTCTTAGACTTATATTCAATATTTTTAACTTGCGACGTTCTCTTGCTCGCTACTACACCCGCTACGTCATTAGCAAAGCTACCAGCAACTAATATTCCAAACCGTCCAAATCATAGTCTCAGTCCACTGTGGGAACGTTACTTTCCCAACAATAATCAAAATTAATACTGCTATATAAATTAGCAAACCAAAGAAATTATTTCTTCCACCTGTGTACTCTATAAACTTTTTAACTACTCCAAGTTTGAATTTCATTTTCATCTTTATTTTCCTTTAATTTAAAACTGGCAATTCAATTTCACATGAATCATTGTCACAAAACTTATCTGTTGAAATAGGATCTGCCCCCTTTATCCCCTTAAAGTTTATTGATTTGAGCTTTAATGAAAGATTTATATATGTTTCTTCATCAATTTCTTCGTACGGTGGCTGCTCGTATGCAAATTCATCCCTGATATCCAATTTCTCTGCAAACTCAAGTACCTTCTTAACTCTTGCCTGATTATGTTTACTTAACTCCTCTAGCTTAATTCCTTTTAACATTTCAGTAAAAGAATCAATTTTATCCTTTAATTGACCTTTGCGTGGATAAAACGATATACCTTTTAGCTGATACTGAAAATAATCTAATGCATACTGAAGTTGAGAACCTTCTGTCTCAGGATCAAATGTCACTGTACATGAAACCTGGTTATCTGCCCAATATCTCTGCAAAAAAGCAGCTAGACTAAGCTGTTCCCACATTGATAATTCTTTAGCCGTTCTAATTCCTTCCCCGACATCTATAGGAGCTTCAACCAAAACAGTGTTCTCTGGATCACGCTTTGATTCAACTATTACGTAATTCGCTTTCTTTAAAGGAACAATCAATGGACTATTGATTGACAATTCCATACGTCTAATATAAAACCTTGATTCTGGGAAATGCATACCAGGAGTAGCTCCAGCAAGTAATGATACAGTGCCACTTGGTTTTATACTTGTTGTTTTCTTCGACAATGGAATACCTAACCAATCAGAATAAATTTCATCATATTGTTGAATTGTATCATATCCTTTTTGAGTCCAATCTTTTAACTCATTGATGCCCCTATGAGTTATGAATTGTGCAATACCACTCATTGAACATCCAATGCGCCTATTGCGTATCATAACTTGATTAGTTTCTGGCCAGTGCGTTAATCCAAGTGTAACTGTTTTTGCATACAGATAAGCAAACTTTAATGTCTTTTGATAATCCTCAAAAGAATCATGCTTATCGGGAAACGTTTCCACTAGACAACATAGCTCATAAGATTCCAAAGTTTGTTCCATGCAAGGATTTGCACCAATGCTGCGCTTGTCTTTATAGTCAGGGCCATCCATTATTCGACTGTATCCCAGCATATTTTCAAGCCACGCAAATCCAGATTCTCCATTGATTCTAGTTCTATCACAAATTGAGCTATAGTCCATTCCAAGATCAGCAAATATGCTATTGTTACTTGCCCAGCCATATTCTGCACGATGAGGATTCACAGAATAATTTTTAAGATCTAAGTACTCGTCTGATTCATAATCACCAAACACGATTTCTGCCGTTCTCCTAACCCCACCAGAGACCACACATATTCCTATTAAATTCATTATATCTACAATAGTTGTTGCACTTAAAAACTCACCCGTCATTTCATCAAGAAGTTCTATTAATACTTCGTGCAGCTCCTTTAATGGCCTTGGCCCAGCACTTATGCCACCAAACCCTTTTATTGGTTCACCAGCATCACGTATTTCTGAATAATCAAACTCAACAGACCTGAGGCCATAAAAATAAGATTCCAAAAGAAGCCTTAGTGATTCTACCCATCCTTCTCTTGTATCAGGAATTATGTATATCTCCGATGTTCTATTATTAACGCCTTTGATAAGTACTATATCTTCTCCTTTTGTATCAAAACCAACACCAACTCCACACATTGATGCATCCATTAAAAATGTAAAAGGTTTAGTAGGATCTTCTCGCAAATTTTCCGTTGAACAGAACGCACAATTATTCAAGCTGGCAAAGAGACGCCGCTCCTCAGTTATAGCAGATCCCATAGCAAAAAGTCCTCTACCTGGAGGCAAGAATTTCATACTGAAAATTCTTTTGTACATTTCCTGAGCTGATCGTTGTGCTTTTTGTGGAATCCATCTTAATCCATATTCATCAATATGTCTCTTTTGCATATTATATGTACCATTCACAACGCGTGCCACAGTTTCGTACCACTGTTCATTTATATTATTAGATTTAACTCTAGAATATGATCTCATATAAACAATTTCACCAAATCCATCAAATCCAAATGATGCCTTTTCATTTTTATATTTATTAAGAAAATTTTCAGATAAGCGAAAGGTTTCTCTTGCCATTTTTAATCATGCCTCTTTTTCAAAGAAATTAATTATTTCCCTACATACATACGATACTTTATACCTATCCAATGTGGGGTTCATAGGTAATGATAACGATTGTTGTGCTGCTATTTCTATATTTTTGAACTTGCATTGAGCATTAAATAAGGTCGCAGTATAATATGGATACGAATAATGAATAAGTGTTTCGATGCCTCTCTTTTTTAAATATTCTTTCAACTTAAATCTGTTTCGTTTATTAACCATTATAATAAACTGGTGATATACATGCGGACTATCATTTTTTGGCATTATTAAATAACCATTTTCTTCTAAGCTTTGAAGATCTTTTTTGTATTGTTCAGCTATCAATATCCTTTTTCTATTGTTTTTCTTTAATCTTTTTAGCCTATATCTCAGAATACAAGCCTGCAGCTCATCCATACGAGAATTTATAGTACTTAATGACGAATTGAGTGTGATATTTCCACTATTTCTGAGTCTACAAAGATCCATTTTTCGATCGATATCATTTAATATAATGCATCCAGCATCTCCAATAGCACCTAAATTTTTAGTTGGGTAAAAACTAAAACATCCAACATCACCGTAAGTGCCAACATATTTAGCTTTTAATGCTGCACCAACTGCATGACTTGCGTCCTCTATCACAATAGCCTTACAATAAGATTTAGCTAATTCAACAATCTCTTCAATATCTTTGCATACTTTACCAAACATATGGGTAACTATAATCGCTTTAGTATAATCATTAATACGCTGTCTAACTGCTTCAGCTGTTATATTAAACTGATCATTATCTATATCAACATCAATAAATACTGGTTCAGCTCCACATCTAGCAATAGCTAAAGCAACTGCCGGAACTGTATTAGCTTGTACTATTACCTGATGCCCCTTCCCTATACCAAAAGATTTCAAAGCTAAATATATGGCATCAGTACCAGAATTTAATCCAACACAATATTGAATATCGTTAAACTTTGCAAATTCTTTTTCAAAAGATTTTACTTGCTTAGACAAAATAAAATCTTTTGAATTTAAAAACGAATTAAGTAATACTCTTTCTCTAAAACTAACTCTAAGATTTTCAAATTTTATCTTAGACATATTTTTCTAAAAATGTTTTGTAATACATTATTGTTTCAACAAGTCCTTTATCGAATCCTTTAACAATATTCCAATGTGCTTTTTCTCGGATTCTTAAATTATCTGCAGAATAATTTCCTATCTCTATTTTGCTAGTGTAATCCGGATAAGGAACAAATACATGTTTAGCCGACCTACCTAACACAGAACAAATTTTGTTTGCCACATCTCTAACAGAAAATACTTCCCCACCTATATTATATATCTGACCAATACATTCCTCGTAAAGCGATGCTGATATCATTGCATTTATTAAATCCCAAACATAAATAAAATCTCTTCTTTGTTCTCCACTTCCATAAATTTCTATAGCTTTTCCCTGCATCGCTCTTTTTATAAATTGTGTAATAAAACCATTTCCCGAATAACGCAATGATTGGCGTGGACCAAACGTATTTGTAATTCTAAAAACAATAGTTTTTAAACCATGAATTTGACTATAAAGCAAGTGATAATAATCGCAAGCAAGCTTGTTTATTCCATTACAATCAATTGGCTTAGGACAAACTGTTTCCTTAACAGGTTGTTTTTGTGGAGAAACTTTTCCATAAACTCCTCTAGTCCCTGTGAATAAGATGAGAACATTTGAATTACTTTCCCTGCACGCTTCAAGTAACGATATTGTAGCTATCGTATTATTTTCTAAATCAAAAAGTGGATCTTTTATACTTTTCAAGTGATCTACCAATCCAGCACAATGAATTATATAATCTTTATCTTTCACTATTTGTTTCATGTAAGCAATATTGCAAACATCTTCCTCATAAATTTTTACCTTGTTCCTAATTCCTTCCATATTAAAATGATTTCCACCAGATCCCACTACTAACTTGTCTACAATTGATACCTTTGCTCCTAATGCAACTAACACATGAGCAAAATTACTCCCAATGAATCCTAATCCACCTGTTATCAAAACATTCTTATTTTCATATGCTGCTTTAGCATCCATACTATATCTTTCCATCTATACAAAGAATATCAATTTGCATAACTGCTAAAAAATCTCTTCATTTCTCTCAATTGAAGATCTAAGGACCTAGGATATTGTTTAAAATAATGACGCTTAGTACTTAATGTCCTATTGCACTTTACCTCGCACTCAAAAGACTTAATGGTTAAATCTAAGCCATAAACTATACTGATCAATTCCAATAATTCTCTTTTTGAAACTACATCAGGAGAATATATATGATGGATCCCTTTTATGTACATATTATCTAACGACAATATATCATAAATTATCTCTGCCAAATATACAGTAGTAACACCATTCCAAAAATGATTAATGAACCCTAGAACAGATTTTCCTTTATTGTCAATTGCCCAAGACAACAAATACCTTTTGTGAATTTTCTCTTCACCTATAATGGATGTTCTTAATACCATACAGTCTGCACCATCTCCAAATGCCTTTGATATACCATAAATATCATCTGCATCCATATAATCACTTTCAGTGTACTTTCCAGCCTTTCCTGAAAAAACACAGTCAGTTGTAACATGAAAACATTTGATATTATGCTTATTGCAATACTTTGCTAAGCTAACTGGGAAACGTGCATTTACCATCATAGCTTCCTTCATACTATATGCATCAATCGTTGGTTTGGTTAATCCTATACAATTGACCACTGCATCTAGCCCAAATAATATTTCCTCCAAAACTGATATTGGTGTCTTCAATACATCAAATTCTTGACGCGTAACAGGAACAACAATCCAATCATGCCTTTTAAAATACGAAGATATTGCATGTCCCAACATTCCATTCGAACCTAAGACAGCTATTTTCCTTTTCATCTTGCTTCAACTTCCCATATTTCCTTACCCCACTTGAACGGATTAATTCGCTCATCATCATTATCTTTCTTAATCTCATCTATTGTTCTCGAAGATAAAGCAACAAGCAAAGTTTCAACTTGTAAAGACATCCATCTATTAGCATAGCCAGGAGGTATGATTACTAACTTTTGTTTACGATCTGTTATTCCAAAATGATAGATTACTACCCTATCTTTGTGAT
>SDBV01000544.1_pt1 | contig 54320 bp, 47 predicted proteins | sample 2277081 | NCBI WGS metagenome assembly SDBV01 (sample SAMN10402039, study PRJNA504765) | marine sediment metagenome | isolation source: marine sediment core GS10_PC15, 223 cmbsf | place: Arctic Ocean: Southern Knipovich Ridge | collected 2010
CTCCTGACTCCTGACTCCTGACTCCTGACTCCTGACTCCTGACTCCTGACTCCTGACTCCTGACTCCTGACTCCTGACTCCTGACTCCTGACTCCTGACTCCCCGCGGAACGCAGTCCGCGGGCGTTGCATGCGAAGTTGAAAACCCCCTCACCCCTGCCCCGCTGCCATGAACCAAGCCCACGCCGCCGCTGAACTCGAAGAAGTGACCGCCATGACCGTCTGGCCCACGATCGGCCAGACAGGTGCCGGCCGGTTGGTTGGACGGCTCTGCGGCAGCCGAATCGGGCTGGGGGGCTTCTTCACGCTGGGAAAGCTCTGGGCCGTAGCGACGATCCCGTTGACGTTGGCCGTCTACGCCTGCCAGTTGCTGCCTTTCGTTTGCCGCCGCTACACCGTGACCGATCGGCGGATCATCGTCAAGATGGGCTACACGGCGGTCGACGAGCGCTCGATCGACCTGGACGCCTTCGACGCGATCGACGTCGAGATCCTGCCCGGCCAAGGGTGGCTGCACTCGGGCGAGTTGATCTTCAGGCGCGACGCCGCGGAGGTCTTTCGACTCTCGGGCGTTTCCCGACCCGAGGTATTCCGCCGGGTCTGTCTGAATGCCCGAAACGCCCTGGTCAGTGTTCGCGAGGTCGTCCGGCAGGAGCGATCCGCCAGCGAGCAACCGGCCGCGTCGTAGGGCCCTTCACTCGATCCCCGTGGTCGGATAGATCGGGATCGAGCCGTCCGCTGCCGGTGGCGTGGCACCGCCTGAGGCAAACGCCGCAGTCCGGTCGACCGGCGGCAGACGACACAGCCGGGCAGTCTCATCCAAGGGGACCGAGGCGTCCGGCTCGACGACCGAACGCACCAGCCAGATCGACCGCTTGTCCGATGCCGGCACGTCGGCCAAGTCGGGTTGCTCGGATTCGGTCTCACCAAGGGCGTCGTCCGGCGGGTCCTCGTCCGAAGAACGGGCTCCCGAAGGAACCTCTCGCAAAGGAGCATCGGCCGGCAAAGGAACCGGTGTCGGCTGCCAGGACGCCGTGGGTTGTACGGCCGCTTCGGGCTGCGCGTCGGCTGACGACTCCGCCATCGCTATCGATGGCGCCGATTTGGCCGGCTGCGGAAGATGGGACATCGGATCCACCATGTCCCAAACCGTCGGGTACCGCGCTATGTTGAACCCGATCGAGAACACGATCAACGTCAAAACACCCGCGGCGGCTGCAATCCTGGGCATGGTTTCCTCTTCCTGTCCCCGGCGAGTAAGGCAATCGCGTCGAAAGCATACCCTACGACCGCCGCAGAGCAAGGCACCCACGGCCAAATGACCAAAACAAATCACCAACCGCGACGGACCACGTCGGTTGGGCAAGGTTTACCGAAGAACAACGGTTCGCGGACAGCCGCTCAGACCGGCAGCCCGACGTCCGGCGTACCCCGTTGGGCCAAGGCCCAATCGATTGCGGCGAACTGGCCGTCGGTCAATCGCCATCCGGCGCCGCCGGCCGTCTCGCGGATCTGCTCGGGCCGTTTGGCCCCACACAAGGCGGCGGTGACGCCCGGCTGATGGATCGTCCAGTTGATCACCAGTTCGGCGACCGTGTGGCCGGCGTCCCGGGCGATCTCGCGGAGCCGGTCGATCAGATCGTGGTTCTTTTGCCACTCGTCGCCCTGAAACATGGGATACTTCCGCCGGCTGTCGGTTTCGGCGAAGACGTGATCGCGGCCCAGCTTGCCGGCCAACAGGCCCTTCAGCAGCGGCCAGTAGACCAGCACCGCCACGCCATGCTCGCGGCACCATGGCAAGGTGCCGGCTTCAATCTCGCGCTGCAACATGTTGTAGGCCGGCTGGTACGCGGCCAGCGGACATTCGGCCGCAAACTCCTCGAGCTGGGCGACCGTGACGTTCGACACGCCCACGCTGCGGGTCTTGCCCTCGTCGAGCAGTCGCTTCAGCGCGGCGGCCGACTCGGCCAGCGGCACGTTGTCGTCGGGGGCGTGGAGATAGAGCAACTCGACCCGGTCGGTGGCCAGCCGCTGCAGGCTCTCTTCACACTGGCGGCGGAGCATCGCCGGCGAGGCGTCGTGGGTCATTTTGCCCTGCTCGTTCCAGTGCAGCCCGCATTTGGTGGCGATCACCATTTCCCGGCGGCGGTCGCCCAACGCCCGGCGGATCAGCTTCTCGCTCTCGCCGTCGCGGCCGTAGTTATGGGCCGTGTCGAGATGGTTGATGCCCAACTCGAAACAGGCCCGAATCGTGGCCAGGCTGTCTTCATCGTTGGCGCCCGGGCTGGTCATGCCGGCGATCGGCCAGCAGCCCAAGGCGACTTCGGAAACCTCGATATTGCTTTTGCCCAGGGGACGGAGTTGCACGGTCGTCTTCCCTTCACACAGGTTCTTGCCAAGTGTCGTGCATGGCAGTGTAACGCCACGGCGAGGTGTTTGGCAATAGGCAGAAGCCAGCTAAGGGGCGACCGACAAACGACTTCCCGATTTTGGACGGTGGGTGGCTGGGGTCGAGTCGCGAGGCACGAACGACGAGCCCCCAGTTGCAGACGATCTGGGGGCTCGCTGCGCTCGACCCCAGCCACCCAAATGCTGAAGTTGTTTATCGGTCACCTCTAAAGTGGCCGTCTCGCAGAGCGAGACGGCTACCAAGATGCGGGTTTGTCCGACCGGCTTTCCTCGCCGGTTGAATCCGAAGCCTGTCGGACCTCGGCCGAGGGCCTTCGCCGCGTCACCGCCTCTTTGAGCAAGTACTCGATTTGCCCGTTCACGCTGCGCAACTCCTGCTGGGCCCAGGCTTCAATCTCCTTGTACAGCGTGGGGCTGATCCGCAGCAAAAACCTTTTTTGCGATTTCATGCCGGCCTTCTACGCGTACAACGTTCCGGTGTTGACCACCGGCTGTGCTTCGGTTTCGCTGCAGAGGATCACCAACAGGTTGCTTACCATGGCTGCCTTGCGTTCCTCGTCCATTTCGAGCACGTTCTTCTCGGCCAGTTCCTGCAACGCCATCTGCACCATGCTGACCGCCCCGTGGACGATCTTCTTCCGGGCAGAGATAATCGCCTCGGCCTGCTGACGGCGGAGCATGGCGCCGGCAATCTCGGGCGCGTAGGCCAGATGGGTCAGCCTCGCCTCCTCGACCAATACACCCGCCTTGGCCACGCGTTCCTGCAGCTCTGTCTGCAACGCGGCGGATACCTCCTCGACTCCACTGCGCAGGGTGATCTCGCCCTCCTCGCCATGGTCGTAGTCGTAGCAGTTGGCCAAGTGACGCACGGCCGACTCGCTCTGAATGGTGACGTACTCGGTGTAGTTGTCGACGTCGAAACATGCCTGGGCCGTGTCTTTCACCTGCCAAACCACCACGGCCGCGATCTCGATGGGGTTTCCCCGCTTGTCGTTGACCTTCAGCTTCTCGCCGTTGAGGTTCCGCAAGCGGAGCGAGATGCGGCGTTTGGTCAGGAAGGGATTGGCCCAGTGGAAGCCGCTCTGGCGCACGGTTCCCCGGTACTCGCCGAAGAGGATCAAGACCCTCGCCTCGTTCGGCTGTAACGTGAAATGCCCGGTAAACGACACGATCGTAGCGATGGCCAACGGTACGGCCAAAATGAAGAACAGCACGAAGAAGCCCGAATTGAAGGCCGCCAACGTAATGCCGAGAATGAACAAAAGGATGGCCCCAAGCAGTGCTCCGATGTTGAGCGTTAACATCTGCCATCCGCTTCGCACGACGATCTGTTTTTCGCAGTTCATGGGAATTTCTCCGCAGGGACATGTGTCGTCACCGTATATCGTAATGATATCACTTTGATATCCAGGGGTCAAGGGGGAGGATTGCGATTTTATCCTGGTTCCCAAGCTGGAGCTTGGGAACCAGCGAAAAATACTTTGTGGGCATGCTAAGCCGCCAGCGGCTTCAGCGGGCAGGACAGCAGTGGGGGGGGCACTTGTCGGGATGCAGGCCGAGATCGCCCAGGGCGAGCCGGGTGGGATTCGGCTTGATCCGTTCGTTGATCAGCTCGCGGATCATCTGCACGAAGCGGGGATGGCAGCCTACCGTGGCCGCGCGGACCATCTTCAGCCCCGAAGCTTCGCACACCGCGGCGGCCTCCACGTCCAGGTCGTAGACGAGTTCCATGTGCTCGCAGACGAATCCGATCGGCGCGATCACCACGTCGCCGCCGCAGAGCGTCGAGCCCAAGCGGCGAAGGTAGTCGACCACGTCCGGTTCGAGCCAGGGCTGCGAAGGCGGACCGCTGCGGCTCTGGAAAACGAGTTGCCAGTCGGACAGGCCCAAGCGTTCACAGACCAACCGGCACGACTCGCGCAACTGCCGCTCGTACGGACAGTTCTCGGCCATTGCTGAAGGAATACTGTGGGCGGTAAACACGATTTGGGCCGCCACGCGTCGCTCGGGAGAAATCTCTTCCAGCGCCGCCGCGACTCGCTCGGCCATCGGCTCGATAAAACCCGGGTGGTTGTAGAAAACCCGCAACTTGTCGACCTGCGGAGCGTCGGGCCCCACTTCCTGCCGTGCCCGCTCGATGGCCTCCAGATAGGCCCGGCAGCCGGGATAGGAACTGAACGCCGAGGTGGCCAGCGCCACGGCGCGGCGGACGCCGTCGTCGGCCATCTGCCGCAAAGTATCGCCCAGCAGCGGGTGCCAATAGCGATTTCCCCAATAGCCGGGCAAGGCGGGCCCGTGGGCGTTGAGGTCGCCCAGCAGCGCGGCCAGCAGGGCACGGTTCTGGGCGTTGATCGGGCTGACGCCGTCGAACAGCGCGTAGTGTTCGGCCACCTGAAGCAGCCGCCGCCGAGGGACGTCCTTGCCGCGGACCACGTTCTCCAAGAAGGGAATCACGTCGTCCGATCGTTCCGGACCACCGTAGGAGACGAGTAAAACAGCGTCGTAGGAGGACATGGTGAAGGATGAATTATGAAGGATGAATTATGAATGAAGAAGGAAGAAAGATGAATATGAGGCAACGCACCACGATCGGGCGTCAATTCATCATTCATCCTTCATAATTCATCCTTCATCCCAATCCCAAGTGACCCCGACGGGATTTGAACCCGTGTTGCAGGCTTGAAAGGCCTGTGTCCTAACCTAACTAGACGACGGGGCCGCAGTCCCAGACACCTCATCTATATACTTTGCCCGCAGCCATTTCGTCAAGGGGGGGCAGCGGCCTGGGAGACGCCCCAACGGCAAACCGGTGACGCTTTGGGTAGGCAGGGGCCAAGAATGCGGATCGATGGCCGGCGGCGGCGGCAGAGAGGGCCGGTGTCCGGTGGGGGAAGAAAAGCGGCCTACGCCTCGCCGCCGGATCCGGCAGCGTCGGCTTTGGTTGCCGTCTTGTCTTCGGCAGCACGTTCGTTGCGATGGATCGCATCGAACACTTCGCGCCGGTGGACCGGAACTTCCTTCGGGGCTTCCACTCCCAAGCGGACCTTGTCCCCCCGGATCTCCACGACCACGATCGTAATGTCATCGTTGATGACAATACTCTCGTTCTTCTTTCGAGATAGCACCAACATTGTCCGTTCCTTCGTCCTCAAGCCAGAGCCCCATGAAATGAACGCCCTGTCAGAGCAGTTTGGCCGGGGTGCGCATCGACACCCCATTATTTTACAATACGCTTGATTCGGGGGAAGTCAAGCAAATCGCGAGTTGCCCGCGCGGTTTTGCGGCAATATTTTTCTGCGTCGGCGCGCCGTTGGCTGTTGCCCCCCTAATTTGGGCGATGGGCACAGGACGCACCGGCCCGTTTCGACCGGCAAAACGAACGCATAACCTGTTCTTCTATAAGGACTTAAGAATCATCACTTCAGGAATGATCATAATGGCAATTGTGCCGATACGCCACCCGGGGACCTGGCTTTTGTCTGGGCTGCTTCCACGAAAAAAAAGATCGCCCGATCCGGCCGTTTCCGACTTTTATTCCCCGGTCGGTCGGGCCGAACCGTGACATTCCATCGGAACAGAAGGGTCGACGCCTGCATGGGGGGAGACTAGCCCCGCCGTCTCGGAAAACAGAATGGGTTTCTAGTGGCCCGATTCATTGGGCCCAGATTACCGAGAGCGCATGAAGAGATCGTCTGGTTTCTTGGGTACGTTGGCAGCCGGTCGAAAAAAGGGGACGGGGCGCTTTTTCGCGTTTGACCGAATCGGCGCGCCCGACCGATTCATCTGCGAAAAAGCCCCCCGCCCCCTTTTTTCGGTCCGCGGAACCGGAATGCGACGGCGGGGCCGACCGAAGTTATTGCGGGTCGGAGTGCTTTGCTTATAATGTGTCTTTTCCGACGAACTCCGACCAGGCACCAAGGCACCGCCATGCGACGCTGGTTTGAAAACATTTTCCACGCGGTACGAACCGTTACGCACGCCCTCTGGGTTTCGGTCCGTTATTGGATCAGGACCTACGACCCGAAGCGGGGTACGTTTACCGAGCAATACGAGTATCCGGAAAAGCCGCTGGAGGTGGCCGGCCGGTTCCGAGGATATCACCGCTTCGATCTGACGAGCTGCATCGCCTGCGAGCGGTGCGCCCGGGACTGTCCGGCGAGCTGCATATACATCGGCAAAGAGAAGATTCCGCAGCGCAAGGGCTTTCGGATCACGAGTTTCACGATCGACTACACCAAGTGCATGTTCTGCGCGATATGTACGGAATCGTGCCCGGCGGACTGCATTTTCATGGGCTCCACCTACGACCTGAGCTGCTACAGCCGGGACGGGTGCCTGGTGGATTTCTCGCGGCTTCCGCTGGAAGTGGCGTGGGGACGCGCGACGCTGAACCCAACGGTCGTGGCCCAATCGAAGGCAATTACTCGTCCGGTCCATGGAGGACCCAGCCAGTAGGGTGGGCATTGCCCACCAAAAACGCCTTGGCGTGTGCCTCCCACAGTTCCGTTGGCCGCGGCTTTTGAACCCCGGGGGGATTGCAACGGGCCGTATATCGCCTAGAATTATTGGTTTTCCGAACAATTCTTCGGTAAGGAGAAGTGCTTCCGTAAGGAGAAGTGGGCACGCCTGCAAATGACCGCAACATCGATTGCCGCCTACTTGGTGCTTTTTGCGACGGTAGGTTTCCTGTTCCTGTTCGTCGCGCTGCTGTTGGGCCGGTTCCTGCGCGCCCGCGTACCCACCGCCGAGAAGCTCGAACCCTATGAGTGCGGCGAACCGCCGGTGGGCTCCAGCTTCGTGCAGTTCGACCTGCGGTTCTACGTCGTGGCCTTGGTGTTCATCATCTTCGAGGTGGAAGTGGCGTTCTTCTTTCCTTGGGCCACGGTGTTCGGCAAGGCGACCGAGTTGATGAATCCGGCTTGGGCGAAGGTCGAGCACGGCGATTTGGGGTGGCAGTTGAGCCAGCGGGCGTCGGACAAGCTGGGCGAACTCGGGGTAAAGGACCCGCAACTGCCTGACCCCTCGGCCGGTGCCGAGGAAAACGTCGAACGGATGGAAAATGGGGCGCGCAATCTGGCCTTGGCTTCGATGGCCGATATGGCCGTGTTTTTTGCCGTGTTGCTGGTGGGATTTGCCTACGTCTGGTACCGGGGCGATCTGAACTGGGTCCGAGCGGCTACCCGGCCGCCATCGGCGACGGACACCTTGCCCGAGCGGCCGTTGACAGGCCCTCGGGAAACATGAAACGAACACCTATGGACTTTGCAGCCATACTAAAACGGCTTTCCGGGCGTTGTGGCCGGTGGATCGGCGGTAGCGACGCCGAGGCGATCGATCCGTGGATCGAGGTGACTGCCGGCGGACTGCTCGAGGTGGCCCGCTTGCTGCGCGACGATCCGCAGTTGCGCTTCAACATGTTGCACTGCATCACGGGCGTCGACTATTTCGAGCCCGACGAGAAGAAGGCGGCCAAGGTTGATTGGCAGCCGCACGTCGAGGTGATCTACCACCTTTCGAGCATGGTGCACAGGCATCGCGTGGTGTTGAAGGTGATTCTGCCGCGATGGAAGGACGACGTCGAGGGCCAATTGCCTGAGGTGCCCAGCGTCCGGGGCCTTTGGAGCACGGCCGACTGGCACGAGCGCGAGGTGTTCGATCTGTCGGGCATCCGCTTCACGGGCCACGGCGACCTGCGGCGGATCCTTTGCCCGGAGGATTGGCGGGGGCATCCCTTGCGGAAAGATTACCAGGCGCCGGACGAGTATCACGGGATCCCCAACGAGGTAACAAGTTGATGGCGGTCGAGCACCTGGATCCCGCAACGGACGAATTCGACGTCCACACCGATGAGATGCTGCTGAACATGGGCCCGCAGCATCCCAGCACGCACGGCGTGTTGCGCGTGGTGTTGCGGACCGACGGGGAAGTAGTCACTGCCGTGGCTCCTCAGATCGGTTACCTGCACCGCTGTGCCGAGAAGATCGGCGAGAACCTTTCGCCGCGGCAGTACATCCCCTACACCGACCGGCTGGACTACCTGGCGGGGATGAACATGAACCTGGGCTGGGCGCTGACGGTCGAGAAGCTGATGGGGCTGGAGGTACCCGAGAAGGCCCGGCACCTGCGGGTGATCATGTGCGAATTGAACCGCATCGCCAACCACGTGGTGGCGGCGGTCTGCTACGGGTTGGATTTAGGCAGTTTCACGCCGTTTGTGTGGGGTTTCCGCGAACGGGAAAAGATCCTTAATCTGTACGAGGCGGTCTGTGGCGCCCGGATGACGTACAACTACATCACGGTGGGCGGGGTGACGGCCGATTTGCCGCCCGGCTGGCTGCAACAGTGCGAGACCTTTCTCGACGAGTTCGAGCCGGTGATCGACGAGTTGCACGCGTTGCTGACCAGCAACGCGATCTTCATCCGCCGCACGGCCGGCATCGGCGTGATGTCGGCCGAGACGGCCGTCGATTACGGCTGCACCGGCCCGATGCTCCGCGGCAGCGGCGTCGATTGGGACCTGCGGCGCGACGGTGAGCCCTGGTATACGCGAATGTACGACGGCTACGAGTTCGAAGTGATCGCCGAGACCAACGGCAGCTATCCGCAGGATCAGGTTTATCCGCCGGTGCCGGAGGCGGCCGTGCTGGGAGACTGTTGGCACCGCTTCTACGTGCGGATGATCGAGGTGGTGCAGTCGATGCGTTTGATCCGCCAGGCGATGGAAAAATACCGTGGGACCAGCGGCCCGCCCGGCGAGCCGATCGCATTGAAGAAGCGGCTCCCCCAGGGCGAGGCCTACCTGGAGACCGAGGCCCCCAAGGGCCAGATGGGATTCATGATCATCAGCGACGGCACGGCGGTGCCATGGCGAATGCGGATCCGCAGCAGCAGCTTCTGCAATCTATCGGTCTTGCACGAGTTGTGCCGCGACTGCCTGGTGGGTGACATCCCGGCGGTGATCGGATCGTTGGATTTGGTGTTGGGAGAGATTGATCGGTAGGTGGTGTTTCTTGTGAGTTGGAGTTCTTGTTGTCTCGAATCACGAAACCCGACTTAGGGGAGGATACCCAAATGCATCCAGCGCTGAACAAAAACCTGTTTTTGGTAAAAGAACACGTTGGCATGTTCAAGGCGGCCAACAATTTCGACGTTTTCGATCCGGAAACGGGCGAAATCGTGATGGAATGCCGGGAAGACCGGCTGGGGCTCTTCACCAAGTTGCTCCGCTTTACCGACTGGAAGCGGATGACCCCCTTCGACATCCAGGTGCGAACCCCCGACGGCGCGCCCGTGGTCCGCGTCTCCCGGGGCATCTCCTTTTTCCTGTCGAAGGTGACCGTGTTCGACGAAAACGATCAGCCGATCGGTGGATTCAAGCAGAAGTTCTTTTCCCTCGGCGGGAAATTCGACGTGCTGGATAGCAACGATCAGCCGGTCTGTTCGCTAAAAGGAAAGTGGACCGGCTGGGATTTCCGTTTTGTACGAGACGGTGTAGAGTTCGCCCACGTGACCAAGAAATGGGCCGGGCTGGGCAAGGAGTTGTTTACCTCGGCGGACAACTACGTGCTGAGCATTTCCGAAGACGTACCGCCGGGCCAGGCCTTGCGACAGCTCATCTTGGCCGCCGTGATGTGTATTGATATGGTGCTCAAGGAATAACCCGGAAAAAGAAGCTTCGTGGCAGAATTCCTCATACGAAATCTGGAACTGGACGCCTGGTCGTGGCTGGCCTATACGGCCGCGGCGCTGGTCCAGTGTGGGCTGCTGTTGGTCTTGCTGCTGGTGGTGGCGGCGGGGTTTACCTGGGCGGAGCGGAAGGTCTCGGCGCGGATCCAGGACCGGCTGGGCCCCACGCGGACCGGCGGCCGCTTCGGCTGGCTGCAATCGCCGGCCGACGGATTGAAATTGCTCTGCAAGGAAGACCTGATGCCGGCCGACGCCGATGGGCCGCTGTTCAAACTGGCCCCGTACGTCAGTTTCTGCCCCGCGTTTTGCGTATTTGCGGCCCTGCCGTTCGCCGACGGGTGGGTGGCCTTGCCGCTGAACGTGGCTGTGTTCTTTATCCTGGCCGTGGGGGGGCTGGAGATCTTCGGCGTGATCATGGCCGGCTACGCCTCGGCGTCGAAGTGGTCGCTCTACGGGGCCATGCGCGAAGCGGCCCAGGTGGTCAGCTACGAGATCCCCCTGGGAATCTGCTGCGTGATACCCGTGATGATCGCCGGCTCGATGGACCTGGTCGAGATCGGCAACGGCCAGGCCGGTTGGATTTGGAACTGGTATATCTTCCACGACCCGTTCACCTTCGTCACCTTCTGGATCTATCTGACCTGCATCGTGGCCGGCACCAACCGGGCCCCGTTCGATCTGCCCGAGGCCGAAAGCGAATTGGTGGCCGGGTTCCTCACCGAGTATTCCGGCTTCCGCTGGAGCATCTTCTTCATGGCCGAGTACGGGTCGATGTTCCTTCTGAGCGGGCTGGGCGCGATCCTGTTTCTGGGCGGGTGGAACGGGCCGATTCCGATCGGCCAAGGGCTGGTCGACTTGGCCCCGGAAACGGGCACGCTGACCGCCGTGGCCGTGGTGGTCGCCAAGCTATTGGGAGTGTGCAACGTTATCTTCAAGTGTACTTTGGGCGTGGTCTTCATGATGTGGCTCCGCTGGACGCTGCCGCGGCTGCGGATCGACCAGGTGATGACCACCTGTCTGAAATACTGCGTACCGCTCTCGGCGGCGATGTTCTTCGGTGCGATGGTCTGGACGTTCGTGTTTCCTGGCGGCGCGACTGGAATGATCTTCGGTGGAAGAACTGAAGAGGAAGCGCTTTCCAAGGTGAACGCCCCTCGGTTCGAGGAGAGTGAAGAAGAGAGCCCCATACCACTCGAGTCGGCATGGTATCTGGCACAACGAAGTACGGGTTCCTCTTCTCTGTCCGATCTCCATGGCGTACCCGGGATCAGAGGAGGGGAACCCGTGCTTCTGGTGGACCGGAAAAGGGGACAGTCCCCTTGGGACCCGGTGAAGTGGCCAAGCGTTGACGGAAAGGGGACAGTCCCCTTTTCCTCGCCCGCTGGTGGTTTGGATAAGGAAGGAGTACGCTAGACGTGGACGCGATCAACTGGCACTCGTTCTTCTTCCTGCTGTTCGCCCTGGTGGCCGGCTGCGCCGCGGTGGCGGTGGTCGTCTCGGGCAACATCGTGCGGATGGCCTGTTACCTGGTGGTTTCGCTGGGGGCGGTGGCCGGATTGTTCTTCCTGGCCGGGGCCGATCTGCTGGGGGCCATGCAACTGATGGTCTACGTCGGCGGCACCATGGTGCTGCTGATCTTCGGCGTGATGCTCACCGCCCGGGGGCCGTTTGTGTCCATGAAAACCGGCGGCGGACAATGGATCCTCGCGGCGCTGATCGGCGGGGCCCTGCTGGCCGTGTTGCTGCCGACCGCCGGGCTGATGAGCGATCGGGTCGGCCCGGGCCAAACGGAGCTGGAGCCCACCGCCACCCGGCTGGGGCTCGGACTGCTGGGAGTGCGGGTCGACAAGCTCGACCAGTCAGACGAGACCCTGAAACGCGGGATGGCCGGGTACCTGCTGCCGTTTGAGATCGTTTCGGTCCATCTGCTGGTGGTGCTGATCGGGGCGGCCTATCTGGCCAGGGCGAGACGGCGGGCCGCCGCCTCCAGCAGCAGTGAAAGCTCGAAGCCGGTCCCCTCGTTGAAGGTGATTACCGAGGATCGAAGATGAGAGTGAATAGTAGCCATCTCGCTCCGCGAGATGTAGCCAGACGTATCCAGATAAAGCTTCATCTCGCGGAGCGAGATGGCTACTATACGAGATGGATCGAATCCTGAGAATTGACGGCTAAACTATGGACCTCCTAACCGAACCCGTCGGCGTTTCCCATTACCTCGTGGTGGGCGCGATCCTGTTCGTCTGCGGCGTGGTCTGCATGGCCACCAAGCGCAACGCGATCGGCGTGCTGATGGGCATCGAGTTGGTGCTCAACGGGGCCAACCTCAACTTCGTGGCCTTCGGCAGCCCGTATCTGCAAACCGCCGAGCAAAACGCGCTGGGTTTGGACGGGCAACTGATTGCCATGTTCGTGATCGTGCTGGCCGCGGCGGAAGCGGCCGTGGCGTTGGCCATCGCGCTGGCGTATTATCACAACCACGCTACCATCGACGTCGACAAGGGCGACGAATTGAAGGGTTGATGAATCTCGAAACCACACTGCCGATACTCCTGGGACTGGCCTGGCTGCTGCCGTTGGTCTCGTTCGCGCTGATCCTGTTTTTCGGTCCGCGGATGGGCAAGGCCGGCCACTGCGCCGGATACGTGGCGACCGGGGCGATTATGCTGGGGTTCGTGCTCTCGGTGGTTGCCCTGGTCGGCTGGCTTTCGCACCATCCCTTGTCCGCACCGGACGAACACACCGAATCAGCGGCCGCAGGACATGGGGAAGAACACGCCGAACACACGGAGAACGCTGAACACGCTGAACATGCCGCGCACGCGCACGCGCACGTGGAACCGATCAGCGACTACTGGTACCGCGTGGGCACGTTCGGCTCGCTCGAACTGACCATCGACTACTACATCGACGGCCTGACGATCGCCATGTTCTGCATGGTCACCCTGATCGCCTCGTGCATCCACGTCTACTCGATGGGCTACATGCACGAGGAGCTCGACGACGTGACCGACCCGCTGGTCACGCTCGCCGACGGCGGCAAACTCATACGTCCCGGGCGCTACTACCGCTTCTTTCAGTACCTGTCGCTGTTCTGCTTCAGCATGCTAGGGCTGGTGATCGCCGGCAACGTGGCCATGGTGTTCGTCTTTTGGGAGCTGGTCGGGATTTGCTCGTATCTGCTGATCGGCTTCTACCGCGAGCGGCAAAGCGCTTCCAACGCGGCCAACAAGGCGTTCATCGTCAACCGGGTGGGCGACTTCGGCATGATCATCGGGATGATGGCCCTGTGGGCCGGCCTGGGGACGCTTTCATTTGGCGACTACAAGGACAGTGAGGGAGTCGAGCAGCCTGGCATCTTCACGCAAGTTCGCCCGACCGAGGAGGATTGCCGAAAGTTCCCCTTCAGCGAGAGTCGTCCGTTCGGCTTCAGCGAGATTCGGCCCGCCGAAGAGGATCACGAGTTGTGGGTGCCCGACGGAATGGTCAAGCTGGCGGCCCGGTCCGAAGTGGAAGAAGAGGTGGCGATAGTCCTCAGGGCTTCGCCCGACGCAACCGCGGCGGACGTGCAGCGCACTATCGACGGGAAGATCAAAGAAAGACTCCCCGGCTGGCGAGACGACGGCTACGGTTACTGGCTTCTGGTAATCGGCGGGCTGGGGATCTTTTGCGGGTGCATGGGCAAGAGCGCCCAATTCCCGCTGCACGTCTGGCTGCCCGACGCCATGGAAGGCCCCACGCCGGTCAGCGCGTTGATCCACGCCGCCACGATGGTCGCCGCCGGCGTGTATTTCGTGGGGCGGTTCTATCCGGTGTTCGCGCCGGAAGTGCTGTTGGTGATCGCTGTGGTCGGCTGCCTCACGTTGTTCATCGCCGCCACGATCGCGATCACGGCCACCGACATCAAACGGGTGCTGGCCTATTCGACCGTCAGCCAGCTCGGCTACATGATGCTGGCGTTGGGCGCCGGCGGGTGGTTGGCCGGCCTGTTCCACCTGTTTACCCATGCCTTTTTCAAGGCCCTGTTGTTCCTCGGCAGCGGCTCGGTGATCCACGCCTGTCACACCAACGAGATGCCCGAGATGGGCGGGCTGCTGAAGAAAATGCCTTGGACGGCCGGGACGATGCTCGTCGGCTGCCTGGCGATCTCGGGGGCGGGCATCCCGCTGCTGATCGGACTCAGCGGATATTACTCGAAGGACTACATCATCGCCCAGTTGCTCTGGTTCGGCCAGAAGAATCCGCTGCACGCCTGGATGTATTACGCGGCAGTGGTCGGGGCGGGGATCACGGCCTGCTACATGTTCCGCATGTGGTACCTGACCTTCGTGGGCAAGCCCCGCGACGAGCACGTCCACGCACATGCCCACGAATCGCCCAAGGTGATGTACGTGCCGCTGGTGATCCTGGCTTTTTTTGCGGTGGTGGCGGGCTGGAACCTGTGGCCAACGCACCTGGGACTGGAAGGGCTGTTGGAGCAGGCCCGGCCGCTGGGCACCGCTGAGACGGCGTCGGCGGCCGTGGTGACCATTCCGTCGGAGCACGAGACACACGCCCCGGAGCACTACTACGACGTCCACGTGCCGGCTACGCTGTGGGCCTTCGGAGCGGCCGCGGTGGGATTCCTCTTCGCCACGCTGTTCTACGGCACCCGAAAGCTCGATCCCGAAGACACCCGGCAGACCTTCGCCGGGATCCATCGCTTCCTGCTGAACAAGTGGTGGTTTGACGAGTTGTACCGGTTCCTGTTCGTCCGTCCGGTGCTGCGGATCTCGGGCTGGATCGCCGCGGTGGACAGCAGGGGGATCGACTGGCTGGCCGACAACGCCGCCCGGGCCGTCGTGGCGGTTTCCCGATGCGACGATTGGATCGACCGTTGGTTCGTCGACGGCCTGGTGAATCTGACCGCCCGATGGACCCACGCGGTCGGACTGCAACTGCGGCGGGTCCAGACGGGCAACCTGCGGCAATACGTGATGTTGCTCGCGGTGGGAACCGTAGCGTTGTTTGTCTTGATGAATCTCTTGGTCGAACGATAAAAAAATGCCGCTTGCGGCTTCGCAAGAATCAAACAATAACCACCGATCACCAATAGCCATGGCCGATCTACTCGAACCGATTGTTCTGTTAAGCGCGATCATCTTCCTGCCGACGCTGGGAGCACTGCTGGTGTGTTTCCTGCCCAAACGGCAGGAAGACCTGATGAAGCAGCTTTCCCTGCTGACCACGTTGCTGGTGTTCCTGCTGACCGTCTGGATAGCGATTCCCGCCGGCGACGATCCCGACTCGTCGCGCTTCGCCATGGCCGCCACCGAGATGCAGCACGTTTGCAGCTTCCCCTGGATCCCATCGTTTGACATCAACTACACGCTGGGTATCGACGGCATCAGCTTCCCGTTGGTGATTCTGACCTCGTTTGTCAGTATGCTGGCGATGTGGGCGAGCTGGCCGATCAACAAGCACGTCAAGGCGTATTGCATCCTCTTTCTGCTGCTGGAAACGGGCATGCTGGGTGTGTTCATGGCGTTGGACTTCTTCTTGTTCTACGTCTTTTGGGAAGTGATGCTGCTGCCGATGTATTTCCTGATCGGCGTCTGGGGCGGACCCCGGCGGGAGTACGCCGCGATCAAGTTCTTCCTGTTCACGCTGGTCGGCAGCGTGCTGCTGCTGATCGCCATGCTGATGCTCTACTTCGAAAGCGACCTCAGCCTGCTGAGCGACGACCAGTTGGCCGCCTGCCACATCGGCGTCGATCAGCTCGCCGAGGCGCAGGACCAACGCACGGTAATCCAAGGCCACAAGCCGGTCCATACCTTCAACATGATGGCCTTGGCCAAGATCGGCCAGCTTCCCGATTCCGAGTCCCCGTTTAGTAAGACGCTGCTTTGGGGCAAGTCGATCGGCTGGTGGGCCTTCTTGTTGTTTTTCGTGGGGTTTGTGATCAAGCTGCCGGCGGTTCCCGTGCACACCTGGCTGCCGGATGCCCACGTCGAGGCCCCCACGCCCATCTCCATGATCCTGGCCGGCGTGTTGTTGAAGATGGGTGGCTACGGCGTGCTGCGGGTTTGCTACCCGATGTGTCCCCAGGCCGGACACGATCTGGCCTGGTTGGTCTGTACCGTCGGCGTGGTGAGCATGGTCTACGGAGCCTTTGCCGCCATGGCCCAGACCGACTTCAAGCGGCTGGTCGCCTACAGCTCCGTCAGCCACATGGGCTACGTGTTGTTGGGCATCGGCGTCTGGAGCACCGCGGACGGGAACCTGTGGCTGACCGACTACTGGAAGATGGGCGTCAACGGGGCCATGTTCCAGATGATCGCCCACGGGCTGAGTTCCGCCGGCATGTTCTTCCTGGTGGGCGTGATTTACGATCGCGTACACCATCGGGATCTGAACCAGTTCGGCGGGTTGTTCGCCAAGATGCCCATCTACGGCGGCATTTCGATGGGCATCTTCTTCGCCGGCTTGGGACTGCCCGGGCTGTGTGGCTTCTGGGGCGAAGTCTACGTGGTGCTGGCCTCCTGGAGGTACAGCATGATCCTGGCCGTGATCGCCGCTTCGGTGGTGGTGCTGACCGCCGGCTACATCCTCTGGACGCTGCAACGGGTCTACCTGGGGCCGGAGTACAAGGGACCGCACGGCGACGCCCTGAAGCCCATGACCGGACGCGAGGTGGCCATTGCCGCGCCGCTGTTGGCGTTTGCGATCTTGCTGGGCGTGTATCCCCGGGCGCTGCTGGACTACATGACGCCCACGGTCGACGCCACGGTCGACGCCCTGACCGAGACCGCGCGGACGAACCGTCGAAACGAGGTCACAAGCGAGGAAACGGCGACCGTGGGGCCAATAGCCCCCGGCGGAAGCCGAGCCGCGCTCGGCCAGCGTCGCGGCGATGGTCAACCACCCGCCCCGGCCGCCGCCCGGCTACTGGTTTCTCCCGATGGTCAGCCCCCCGGTTCCGCCGACCGGAACGATGGGGCGGGACGTCCCTCGGCTGCCGCCGGGGGCTATTTGGCAGCGACCCCGACGTCTTCCCCAAGGAGCTTTGAGGAACATCCACAGCCGTGAACTTCCAAGATCTCGTTACCGAAGTACTGTTCGATTTGCTGGAGTCGCTGGGGGCATTCCGGCTCGAGTTGGCTCTCTGCGCCACGATCGTGGTGCTGCTGCTGGTGAGGATGATTGCCCCGAAGTGGGAAGCCGGCCCCTTCTGCGTCACGCTGATCGGCGCCGTGATGGCACTCTATCCGGACCTTTGGGACGTTATCCTCGGCCAGGGGCCCTCGGGGCCGAAACCGATCTTCACCGGCCTCTTGGTCTCCGATCAGTTCTCGGTCTACATGCGGTTCCTGCTGCTGGTGTTCCTGCTGTTGTTTACCATATTCACGTGGGTGACCGGAGTGCCCGGCCGGGAAAACGCCACCGAATTCTACGTGCTGGTGCTGGGGGCCACGCTGGGGATGTGCCTGATGGTCTCGGCCAACCACATGCTGATCGTCTTTCTGGGCATCGAGATGGCCAGCGTGCCGTCGTACGTGCTGGCGGGGCTGTTGAAGCATCGTCGCCGCAGCAGCGAAGCCGCCTTGAAGTATGCGGTCTTCGGGGCGGCCAGCGCCGGCGTGATGCTCTACGGGATCAGCCTGTTGGTCGGCGTGCTCGGTTCGGCCCATCTGCCCACCATGGCCGTGCGGTTGGCCCAGACGCTGTTGGACGGCGGCCCCGGCCAGCAGACCACGGTGCTGGTGCTCGGCGGGCTGATGCTCACCGGCGGGCTGGCGTTCAAGCTCTCGGCCGTGCCGTTCCACTTCTGGGCACCCGACGTGTTCGAGGGAGCCACGGCCGAAGTGGCCGCCTTCCTGTCGATTGCCAGCAAGGCCGCCGCCTTGGGGCTGCTGGTCCGCCTGGCGCTGGGGTTCGGATACGTGGACTCGTCGCTGGAGGCGGCCCCGTTGACGGAGGCGGCCCGGCGGCAGCAAGGCCCGGCGGTGGATGAGGACCGTTTAGAGAACCCGGACTTCCGGTGGCCGACGGTTCGTATGGTGATGTATCCTCTGCCCGGCGAGAAGGGTGGTGACGAGTCACTCCAATCATCCCGCCAGCAGCGACACCGATTGTCGGACGCCTTGGCGCCGACTCGAAAGTTCATTGCCGGGCTGATCGCCTTGTTGGCGGCGGTGACCTGCACGTTCGGCAACCTGGCGGCCTACGGCCAGACGAACATCAAGCGGCTGCTGGCCTACTCGACGATCGCGCACGCCGGCTACATGATGATGGCGGTGGCCGCGGCGGTGGCCCTGGCGGGCGTCGACCCCGACGGCGGCCGAAAGGCCGTCGCGGCGCTGGCTTTCTATATCGGGATCTACTTGTTCATGAATCTCGGAGCGTTCGCCGTGGTGGCGTTTCTGCGAAACGTGCTCGGCAGCGAGGCTATCGAGGATTACGCCGGCCTGATTCGCCGGTCGCCCGGGCTGGCCGTCTGCATGTCGATCATTCTGTTCAGCCTGGTGGGACTGCCGCCGCTGGCCGGGTTCGCCGCCAAGTTCACCGTCTTCGCCGCCCTGATGGACGCCGGCCTGCTCGCCCTGCTGGCGGTCGCCGGGCTGAACACCGTGTTGAGCCTGTTCTACTATCTCCGCATCGTCAAGGTGATGATCCTTCAGCCGGAACCGGAAAACCGCCCGGCGGCCGAGATCCCCCTGGGGTCGACGCCCGGCATGTACTGTGCCGTGCTTACGCTGCCGCTGCTGCTGTTGGGCGTCTGGTGGAACGGGCTGTTCTTTTGGGCCGAGAAGGCCGCCGAGGCCTTCCTCCACTGAGCATGGGAACGTCGATGAATCCACCCGAAGTCGTCCCGGCGCTGAATCGGCTGCTGAACGTGCTGTGTCGCTCGCTGTCAATGTACCTGGCCGAGGCCAGGCCCTGGACCCGTCGCCACGATCAACACCTTCAAGAGGCCCTGGCCAACGTGGTGGCCGACCGGCGGGAGCTGTCCGCACGCGTAGCCCGGGCCGTGCAGCAACACCATGGCCGGCCGGACCCCGGCCGGTTTCCCATGGCGTTTACGGCCATCAACGACGTGGCGCTCGAGGGCCTGCGGCCGAAACTGATCGAATACCAACAGCGCGACGTCGAAGCCCTCCGCCGCTGCGTCGCCGAGTTGGCGCCCCTGCCGCCGCTGCACGCCCTGGCCGAGGAAGCGCTCGGAAACGCCCGGGGACACTTGGAAATCCTAAACCAAATGATGAACGATGAACGATGAATGATGAATGACAGTAGTTCCAAGTTTTGCCATTGGGGACTGGGGATTGGGGGCTGGGGGAAGAGGAGACTGATATCGAGCCCCAGCCCCCAGTCCCCAGTCCCCAAACTTGGAACTACTGAAGGATGAATTCGGCATCTGGCAGCCACGTATCTTTCTTCATTCATAATTCATCATTCATCGTTCCCCATGCCCTTGATCGACACGCACGCCCATCTCGATCAGGAGGAGTTCGACGCCGATCGCGATGCCGTGATCGAACGCTTCCGGCAGGCCGCCGGGGAAGCGATTCTCAGCGTGGGCATCTCGGCCGATTCGAGCCAGGCTGCGGTGAAGCTGGCCGGGACCTATCCGGAGGTTTACGCCGCGGTGGGGATCCAGCCGAACTACTCTGCCGAGGCGGCCGCCGGCGATTGGGACCGCATCGTGGCCATGGCCGATCGGCCGCGGGTGGTCGCCCTGGGTGAGACGGGCCTGGACCGCTACTGGGACTTCTCGCCCTTCGAGTTGCAACAGGACTATTTCGACCGGCATCTGCGGCTCTCGCAGCAGTGCGACCTGCCCGTGGTGATCCACTGTCGCGACGCCGAGGCCGATCTGCTGCCGATGCTCCGCGAGGCGGCCTCACGTGCGCCGCTTCAAGGGGTGCTACACGCGTGCAGCGGCGACGCGGCCACCGTGGCCGAATGTCTGCGGCTTGGGTTGTACATCAGCTTTGCGGGCAACGTCAGCTACACGAACAAGAAGTTCCGGCCCTTAAGGGAGTTGGCGGCCACGATCCCCGACGATCGTCTGCTGATCGAGACCGACAGTCCCTACCTCACGCCGCATCCGCTGCGCGGCAAGCAGAAACGCAACGAGCCGGCACTGATCGTCCACACGGTCGCCGTCCTGGCGGAGTTGCGCCGGGTGGATTCGGAGGAACTGTCCAGTCAGACCGCCGCCAACGCACGACGATTGTTCCGGCTGGGGTAAGTAGCCTCTCGGTGCTGAGGCTACGCACTTCTGGCCCCCCGAACGAATTGCCGGCCGAGAGCCTTTGGGGTATACTTGAGGGTGTCCGGGAATTTGGAAAGCAGGAATTCCCGTAGGTCAGGGCTTGCCCTGACGCACGGCGGGTCGCGCGTCACCACTCCGCTGCGTCAGGGCAAGCCCTGACCTACGGAATTCCCAGCGAACCTGCGGCCGGTGATGCCTGTAGGTTCCAGAGAACACAAGAGACAATATGTCTACTGAAGTCGCTTATCCCCATATTTGGAAACAGGAAGGCGAGCCGGCCCGACTGCGGCGGACTCCGCGAGTGCGCGTTGCCCAAATCGTCATGGACTATCTCAACTACGGCTGGTCGGTAGACGAAATGTGCCGGCAGCATGCTTATCTCAGCCTGGCCGAAGCGCACGCCGCCATGGCCTACTACTTCGATCACCAGGACGAGATCGATGAGGAAATCGAGACGGAATGGAAACAAGTTGAAGACGAAATGGCGAAAGCCCAATCGTCACGGCTGCGGCTTCGCTTGAAAGCCAAAGGACTGTTATAAATGCCCGTGCGGTTCTACATGGACGTGCATATTCCTCACTCCATTAGCGAGCAACTCCGCCGGCGGGGAGTGGATGTAATCACGGCGATTGAAGACGGGGCCAGGCAACGCAATGATGAGGAGCTTCTCGAGCGAGCGCGAGAGTTGGGGCGCGTCGTGTTCACGCAAGACATCGGTTTCAAAACCATGGCTGAGCAGTGGCAGCGTCACGGCCGAGCTTTTGCCGGGTTGGCCTTTGCACGTCAACGTGGTGTTACTGTCGGCCGACTCGTCAACGATTTGGATCTGATCGCCCGAGCCACGGAAATGGAGGAATGGTTGAATTGGGTGGAATTCCTGCCGCTTTGATTGAGCACACCCGGTTTCCTTTGATCTGAAGAACAAGAATCATTTTTTTGGGAGAACTGAATCATGGTCAAAACCGCCAGTACGATGCTGCCGCTGGGCACCAGGGCGCCCGATTTTTCCTTGCCGGACACGGAGGGCAAGACCGTTTCGCTGTCCGATTTTGCCGATGCGCCGGCGCTGTTGATGATCTTCATGTGCAACCACTGCCCGTTCGTCAAACACATCGCCGCCGGACTGGCCGCCCTGGCCCGGGACTATCAAGCCCGCGGCGTGGCCGTTCTCGGCGTCAACTCCAACGACGTGGAGAACTTCCCCGACGACGCGCCCGACAAGATGGCCGAAGAGGTCCGACTGCGCGGCTACAGCTTCCCTTATCTTTACGACGAGACGCAGCAAGTGGCCCAGGCATATCGGGCGGCTTGCACCCCCGACTTTTTCGTTTTCAACAAGGATCAGAAGCTGGCCTACCGCGGGCAGATGGATTCGAGCCGTCCGAGCAACGATATCGAGGTGACCGGCGAGGATCTCCGCGCGACGCTCGATGCGGTCCTCGCCGGCCGGCCGGTGTCCGAAGAGCAGACGCCGAGCATCGGCTGCAACATCAAGTGGAAGGCGGGCAACGAGCCGGATTATTTTGGCTAAGCCAGATTATTCACAAAGGCTTGTAGTGGCCCGATTCATCGGGCCCAGATTACCAGGACCGCATGAATGCGGTCACTACGAACGTCTTGTGAGGTGGCCATCTACTCCACAAACTCCGGCACCACGAGGTTGGGGATGACGCCGGCCTGGTGGCCGCGAGCCAACAGTTCGGCGACGGCCCGGCGACCCTTGGCGCCGAAATCCAGCGTCCAATCGTTGACGTACATCTCGACGAACCGATCGGCTTGCCCGCGGTCCAGACCGCGGCCGAACTGAAGGGCATAGTCCAGGGCCTCGCGGCGATGTTGAAGGCCGTAACGAATGCTCGCCAGCAGCAGTCGGTGTACGTCGCGGATGGCTTCGGCGCCCAGGTCTTTGCGGATCGCGTTGGCCCCCAGCGGCAGCGGCAGTCCCGTCTGGTCGAACCACCACTGGCCGGTGTCGAGGATCAATTGCAGGTCCTCTTCGGCGTAGGTGAGTTGGCCCTCGTGAATGATCAATCCCGCGTCGACCGGCTGCCCCTGGTACTCGCCGGCCGCCACCGCGTTGAGGATCCGGTCGAACGGAACGACCACGTATTTGAAGTCGGGCCCCCAGGCCATCCGCAGCGCCAGGTACGCCGTGGTGAGCGTTCCGGGTACGGCGATGGTTCCTTGGGCCAGCTCTTCCGCCGCCCGGGCCTCGCGCGCCACGACCATCGGACCGTAGCGGTCGCCCATGCTGGCGCCGCAACGGCACAACAGGTAGCGGTCGCTGAGGTGGGCGTAGGCGTGAAGGCTCACGGCGGTCAGCTCCAACTCACCCGAGAAGGCCCGGCGGTTGAGTGTTTCGATGTCGACCAGCTCATGCTCGAAGCGATAATCGCCGGTGGGGATCTTGTCCCGGGCCAAGCCGTAGAACATGAAGGCGTCGTCGGGATCGGGGCTATGGCCGACGCGGATCAGCAATCGGGAATCGCTCACGGGCTCCTTCTCCAGTTCGGTGTGCGTCTTTTGTGGAAGGCGTCTCAAGCTTCCAACGACAGCCCGGAGCCGGCCGAACCGTCCGCCATGCCCTGGTCGGCGGAGACCTCGGGCCGATCCGCCGGAAGAGCCACCGCGGGCGACGGCGCGGCGGCGGATTGGTCGAAGCCCGAGCCTTCGGCCCGATTCTCGGGCGCCTCCTTGCCGCCGAGTTCTTCGCAGACCTGCCGCCACGTCTGCTGTTCCAGTTCCAACACCCGAATCGCGTCGTCGAGCTTCTGCTCGCTGTGCTCGTGGTTGGCCTCCATCAGGCTGCGAAACACGAACAGATAGACGGCGGCCACCTTCTTGACCAGATCGGCGTCGATCTCGTGGTCCAGGCTGGCCAGCAGTTCGCCGACGACCTGTTGGGCGTGGATCAGCGCCTCGCAGGCCTGCTCGTCGTTTTCGGCCTGCCATTGTTGCCGGGCGCGGCGGGCGGCGCGAAGCGCGGCGTCGATCAACATCAACTGGAGTTTTTGTGGGGTGGCCGTCAGTACTTCCGTAACCAGATAGCTTTCCTGAGCCGAAGGCTGCATGAACGGTTCCCTTCCGTTTCTGGACAATGAAGTGGGCGGCCGGTTTACCATCAAAACACGCCGCGCACGCTCGTGACCGGCGACAGCGCCTGGATGGAACTGAGGGCCGCCAAGTCGGCCTGCATTCTCCCAATAGTGAGTTCGAGGTTGTAAAAATCTAGCAGCAGGCGTTCGCGTTCCACGGTGAGGCGTTCCTCCATGAACGTAATCCGCTGTTGGTTTCGCACGATCTTGTCGCGGAGGCCCTTGAGGCGGTGGCCCAACAGCGAGTTGCCTTCCTCCGACAGTTGGTCGATCAGGTTGCCGAACTTCTCCGAGAGGCCGGCCTCGCCGTCGGTGAAGAACTGCTCGACCGCCTGGGGATCTTCGGCGAACTTGCTCGTCAGTCGCGACTCGTCGAACTCCAGCGTGCCGTCGCTCTTGAAGTTCACGCCCACTTCCGCCAGCGACTGGATCGGCCCGACGCCGTAGAACGGTTTGCTCAGCAGCGCCGCCAGTTCGATATCCAGCCGCAACGCCGCGGTGTCGCCGGTGAGCACCGAGCCGGTTTCCGTTTCCGTGTTGTAGGCCGTCAACTCGGTGAGCTTCGTGCGGAAATTGTTGTAGTTCCCGACCAGCGTCTTCACGTTGGCGACCAGGTCCAAGGTGGTTCTTTTGACGGTCACCTTCACGGGCTCGGTGGAGGCCTGCTCGATCTGAAGTGTCACGTCCGGCAGCACGCCGCGGAAGGTGTTGGTGGACGAGGAGACCAGCACGCTCGACGCCGCCATCTCGGCGTCGCCGAACACCAGCAGGGCGTCCCGGCCCCGGGCCGTTTTCGTCATCGAGAAATCGACCTTGGAGGTATCGATCATCAGGCGGCCGGCCCTCCCCGGCCGATCGCTGGTCAGCGAAAGGCGATACGGCCTGCTCGATCCGTCGAGGAACGTCATGGCGGTCACGCCCGCGTCCAACTCGTTGATCTTCCGGCTCAGGTCGGCCAGCGACCAGACGCCGTCGGCCGTGCCGTCGATCACCTGGGTAGACTTGCCGCCGATGTCGACCTTCTCGACGTCGCCCAGCAGGTGCAAGTCGCTTGCCGTGCTCTGGTTCCCTTCCAAGATGAGCAGGTCTTCGTCGCCGTAGGCGAGATCCGTGATGTAAATCCCATTCTTGGACTGATTGATTTCGGCGCGCACGTTTACGGAAAGCTCATTGATCATGTCGATCACGTCGCCGACGGTTTGCGGATCTCCCAGACTCAGGTCGAGCGTGTCGATTTCCCCCTTGCTGTCCACGATCTGGAGCGTGCCGCGAGCGATCCCGGTTCCGCCGTTGAAGCTGTCGAGGCTGGTGGCTTCGGTGATCGCCGCGTCGAGTTCGATCACGTGGGTGCTGGAACCGTCGATGACTTGGGCCAATTCGCCGTCGATTTCGACATCCTTCGCCTCGCCCAGCAGGTGGAGGTCGGCCGCCGTGGTGGCCCTTCCCGCCTTGACCTGCAGCGTTGCGGAGCCCCCGCCGGTGTCGACGATGCGGATGCCGTCGCCGGTCTCGTTGATTTCGGCATAGACGCTCAGGCCGAGTCGGTTGATCTCCTTGATCAGATCGCCAACGGTTTCAACGTCCGTGTTTCGCAGATCGAGTGTCTCTTCTTTCCCAGAGGAATCGATGATGTGGAAGCTCCCCCCGCCAACACCGTCTCCGCCGTTGAGGTCGGCGAGCTTGGTATTGAGGGCCACGACTTGCAGGTGCAGGTCGCCGCTGTTGATCACCGTCACGTCCCGGTCGACGGCGAGTCCCAGTTTGTCGGCGGTCTGCGTGGTGTCGGCGTTGGCCACGATCAGGTTCGCGGCGTGGGCCCCGGTGGTGTCGGCCAGTTCGATGCCGTTTCGGGCCCGGTTGACCTGGGCAAGGATGCCCACGTCGGCGGCGTTGAGCAACTCGACGGCCTCTTCGAGGGTCTCGGCGCGGGAGAGATCGACCGTATCGGAGGCGCCGCTGCGGTCGCTCAGTTCCACCGCGCCAAGTCCTCCGAAGCCGTTTCCGCCGTTGAGGCTCGATAGCAGCACGGTCTTCGCGCCGCCGAGGATGCGGCGGCCGGTAATCACGCCGTCGACGGCACCGCTCCCGTCCAAGCCGAGGTCCTCGAGCAGGGGCACCTCGGAGGCCGAACTGAGTTCGAACTGGCCGTCGCCCTCGGTCAGGTCGGTGATGATCAGCCGCCGGCCGTCGGGGGCGATCTGGGCCCTGAGCTTTCCGGGAGCCGCCGCGTTGATCGCCTCCAGCACGTCGCCCAGCGTCTTGTCCTCGTCGACGAAGGAACTGTTGGCCAGGATCGGAGAGAAGTCGATCGCCTCGTACCCCTCGTCGCTGCTGGAGGTGCCGTCGCGCAGCGTCCAGTTGATGTCGGGCAAGCCCGTGTGGATACGGACCCCGTTGCCGTCGTTGAGGACGTCCAGATCGAGACCGTCGTAGAGTCGGAGCATGTCCCGGCCGTCGGCCACGTCGTCGGCCACGTCGATGCCGCCCAGCCCCAGCGAAGCGGCCGTGCTGCCGCCGCCGATGTCCTGCACCTTGAGATTCGAGACGCTCTGGTCGGTGTGGTCGATCAGCCGGAAGCCGTTGCCGCGGGCGACGGCCGTGACGTTGATCGCGGAATTGCCGTTGATCGCTTCCAGCACGTCGTCGACGGTTTGTACAGTGGACAAATCGATCTCGGCACGGGCGCCGCTGCGATCGGTTATGAGGATGCGGCCGCGGACCACGCCTTGGCCTGAGCCGAACAATTCCAGGTTGGCGGCCCGTTGGACGTCGTCGCCGAAACGGAAAGAAAATGCACCGCCACCGAGGGGATCCGTATCACTCTCGAACCCCGAGCCGAGCCATTGCTGGCTCTGGACCATTCGCAACGGCGTGAACTGGTAGGTCCCCAAAGGGGGCTTGCCGGTAATGGTGGCCGACAACGTGTCCGGGTCGCTGCTGATGACCTCGCGTTGGTCGTACAGGTCTTCCTTGCCCACGCTCACCGTGATGTACCGCACGGCCGCCAGCAACGCCGCCAGCCCGGTAACGGCGACCTGCTCATTCTGCAGGGCCGACGTTCGCTCGAAGAGCACGTCGCGGGGCTTCGCGGAGAGGGCCATCAGCGCATTGACCGTGTCCATGATCGGAATGCCGGTGATCAGGCCGATGTTGGATTGAATTCGTCCCATCGTCGTCCAAGTGCGCGCAAACCCCTGCAAAGCCACCCCGTCACATCGAAAGGCATCGACCGGGAAACGCGGGGAAGTTTAGCAGTTTTTCGCGTTATAGGGGCCGGCAAGGCAGCCGTGGCCCCGTAATAGTGAGTTTAACGAAAGCCCCGGCTCCTGAGTGAAGCCGCCGCGCCGGCGGCAGCTAACCGGGGAATGACCCAGGCCGCGGATGCTTCGTATTTCCTCCACGCCACGTACTCGCGGCACTCTACCCTGCCTGCTTGTTGCCCGCAGTCTTCCGCCGCATGCAGCCCAGGCCTTGGTCCGGATGATTCACGGGCCGCTGGTAGTGACCGCATTGATGCGGTCCTCGTAGTCTCGGCCCGATGAATCGAGCCACGACGAGCCTTTTGCGGATGATCCGGCCTGGCGGCGCCCGATGAGTGGTTCATCTATGAAAATAACGATGCCGATGTACATAGGAGGCGAAATCGGCCCAAAGATGGTCGGGCGGTTCAATCAATAGAGGTTGCGTAAATTGGGTTGTCCTGAGACAATGAGAGGCTGAGGTGCATGGACGTGTCTGTCGCGGCTGACAAATCTCGCGTGAGCGACCCGGTGATCTTCAGCGGTGCTCCGGCGTTCCCTACGCCGCTGCACGTGGGTCGTCCGAACTTGGGCAATCGGCAACGCCTGTTGGCACGCATCGAGGGCGTCTTGGACCGGAACTGGCTGACCAACAACGGCCCGCTGGTGCAAGAGTTCGGGCAGCGCGTGGCCGAGTTTGTGGGCGTGGAACACTGTATCGCGCTGAGCAGCGGCACGGTGGCCCTGGGGATCGTGGTTCGCGCCTTGGGATTGACGGGGGAAGTAATCATCCCCTCGATGACCTTCGTCGCCACGGCCCACGCCCTGCAATGGCAACGTAGCCGCCGCTGTGTCCAGGGAATTCAGGACTATACACACCGAACCCTGAGGAGCCTGCTGTCATGAAGACTGTCGCAAACAAAGCCGCCATCCGGAACACGCCGAAGCCATTCGAGAAGCCCATTTACGTCACCCGTCCCTTCCTCCCACCCATTGAAGAGTTTACCGACGGGCTTCAGGAAATATGGGACAACCAGTGGCTGACGAACGACGGCCCTGTCTTAAAGCGATTTGCGAGACAGTTATCCAACTATTTCGAGACTGACAATGCCTGTCTCTTCAACAATGGCACGCTGGCACTGCAGATCGGGCTACAGGGGATGGGCATCTCCGGAGAAGTCATCACGACTCCCTTTACCTTTGTGGCTACCACTCATGCGTTATATTGGAACAAGATTCGTCCAGTTTTCGTCGACATCGACCCGGACTACTACACGCTCGATCCCGAAAAGGTCGAGGCGGCCATTACCCCTTGGACCACAGCTATCCTGGCCGTGCATGTCTTTGGCTATCCCTGCAACCTGCTCGCCTTGGCCGACATCGCTCGTCGCTACAACCTCAAACTGATCTACGACGCTGCCCACGCGTTCGGCGTGCAGGTTGGCGGCAAGCCAATTGCCCATTTCGGCGATATGAGCATGTTCAGCTTCCATGCCACCAAACTCTACCATTCCCTCGAAGGAGGCCTCCTGACCTTCCGTGATTCCGGCCTCAGGCAAACATGTGATTACCTAAAGAACTTCGGCTTTAAGAATCAAACGGAAGTCGTCATGCCCGGTACTAATGCCAAAATGAACGAAATGCAAGCCCTGATGGGCAGCATGGTGCTCAAGCACCTGGACGTGATCATTGAGAAAGGCCAAAAGATCGACGCCGTTTACAGGGAACACCTGGCAGACGTCCCCGGCATTCGTTTAGCCTCGCCTCTTCATTCTGACGTCCGGTATAATTACGCCTATATGCTCGTCGAAGTCGACCAAGAGGAATTCGGCATAAGCCGAGACGATCTATACGAGAAGCTGAAGGAATACAACATATATTCAAGACGCTATTTCCACCCCTTGATCTGTGATTTTGCTTGCTACAAGAGCGTTGCCCTCAAAGACCCACTAACGGTAGCAAGAAGAGTGGCTGACAGGATTCTGAACCTCCCAGTCTATTATGACCTGAGCCTAGATGAGGCTAGGACAATTTGCGATGTAGTTGCTCACTTGCAAACAAAGAGAGGAACTCAGCATGCGTAAAGGCGATTATATGCACAAGGAATACCCCAAGACATGCGCTCCTGATGACTTTTGGGGGCAAGTCAAACGCACCGTTAAGGGGAAACCTGTTTCTCAAGAACAGATAGATATGATTGTTAGCACTATCAGAAGCGGGTTATCCTTGAGTCATGAAGATGTTCTGTTGGACATTGGTTGTGGAAACGGCGCCCTTTCTCGGTATCTTCTTGATGATTGCTCTCGATTCCTCGGCGTTGACTTCTCCGAGTATCTTGTTTCAGTAGCCAAAGCCAATTTTGAAGACCCGCCATCGTTCACCTTTGAAGAGTCTGATGCAGTCAGCTATGTTGACAGGGAACCGGAGCCAACCCGTTTTACCAAAGTTCTATGCTACGGATGTTTCCCGTATCTACCCCTTGCAGGCGCCGAACATGTTTTGCGCCAGATTTCAGAGCGTTTTCTTAATGTGAAGACCTTATATCTAGGAAATCTACCTGACAAAGAGCGTGCTCATCTTTTTTATCCAAAAGGGACAGATTTCAGTTGTCTTCTAACCGATAACACCTCTCCCATAGGAATTTGGCGCAGTAAGGAAGAGATGACGGAACTGGCCCTTGCCAGTAAATGGGATGTGAGTTTTCATACCATGCCAGCCAATTTCTATGCGGGTCATTATCGCTATGATGCCATTTTCACCGTTCAACGGTGAAGAGACAAGGCTACAATGAAGCACTCACTTGATGACTTGGCGTTGTTTGGTGGACAGCCTGCTTTTGATAAGGCCCGCTCCATTTCAAACCTATTGCGACCGGACATAGAACACTTTCTGGATTATTCCAAAACCATCTATACTACCAAACAACTCACCGACAACGGGGCCCTTGTACAGCAAATGGAAGACCGCTTTGCCCAGCTGCATGGGACACGACATTGTGTTGCTTTCTGCAGCGGTTTTATGGCCTTGCAAGTGGCAATGCAGGTTTGCGCGCTTCCTGATAAAAGTGAAGTTGTTATGCCGTCACTGACCTATCGCCGGATGGCTGACATTGCGGCGTGGGCTGGTCTCATTCCGCACTTTTGTGATGTTGATGTGGTTGCTCTGGGTATGACTGCCAGGACAGCAGCAAGAGCCGTCAATGAAAACACAGCTCTGATTCTGGGCACGCATCCCATCACCAATCTTTGCGATATCGACGGGCTGGAGGCACTGAGTCATGAACACAACATCCCCCTGCTTTTTGATGCTGTAGAAGCAGCATATGCGGAACATAATGGAAAAACCGTGGGAGGGTTCGGCAGAGCGGAGGCATTCTCGCTGCATGCCAGCAAACTACTGAATGGGTTCGAGGGAGGGTACATAACCACTAATGACGACGCCCTAGCCGAGGAATTGCGTTGCGTTTGCAATTTCGGTGTTGATGAAGCGGGCAATATCGCGCGACTCGGTCTGAATGCCAAGCTAAACGAGTTGCACGCTGCCATGGCCTTGGCATGTTTGGACGTTTTTCCCGAGCACATCTCGGAAAACCGCGCACGGCACAATGCTTGGCAGCACGTGCTAGCAGACCTGCCATCCTTGACTCTGTTGCTGTACAGCGATATGGAGCCTCGTGGGTATAAAAACGTTCTAGTTCGCTGTGAGGATTCATGTCCCCTGCCCCGAGAAAAGACACTACGTGTTCTTCATGCAGAAAACATGCTGGCCCGCCCCTACTACAATCCTCCTTTGCATAAGTTACCCAGGACATTTCCAACTGTATGCAGTACCGACTTAAGCGTAACTGAAGAAGCTACCACACAATACATGCTGCTGCCTTCCGGTGACCATGTCAGTGTAGAAGACATTATTGTTATGGGGAAGATTCTAATCTTCGTGCAAGAACATGCTGAAGAAATCAACAGACGTATTAAGGAGGATAACTCATGAAAAAGGGCAGAACTGAGTGTGCATCTTTTCTGGGTGGAAAAGCACAATTCGCCACCCCGTTACACGTCAGGCAAATGAATCTGCCGAAATGGGAAGACTTTGAGAGTATATTCCGTGCTATTTTCACGCGTCGCTATTATACGAATCACGGGACGCTAGCCCAGGAATTGGAAGAACGTTTGGCTGAGTTCTTTGGTGTGCGTCATGTTATAACAATGACGAACGGAACGATAGCGCTGATGCTCGCGGCCAAGGCACTGAACCTCACAGGCAAGGTCATTGTCCCGGCATTCACGTTTGTAGGAACGGTTCAGTCACTTACTTGGGCTGGAATTGAGCCCCTATTCTGTGATGTTGACGCGCAGTCGCACATGATAACGCCAGAGCTGGTTGTCCCCCTATTGAATGACCGGGATGTAAGCGCTATTCTACCGGTGCATCTATGGGGACGGCTTAGCAACACGGAGGCTCTCGAAGATCTGGCGGAGAAAAGGGGCATTCCTGTGTACTATGATGCCTCGCATGTATTCGGGTGTACGCGCAAGGGCAAGAAAGCCGGCTGTCATGGCGCGCTGGAAGTGTTTTCGTTTCACGCAAGCGGTGTATTCACTACGGCCGAGGGCGGTTGTGTCTGCGTCAACGATGACAGTATTGCTGAACGTCTGCGCAACCTGCGCAGCAGCTATGGTCGCCGAAAGAGCGTAGAGGTGTCAATGAATGCCAACGGGAGATTCTCCGAAGCCCAGGCTGCAGTGGGCTTGCTTAGCTTAAAGGACTTCCCCTCTGTCGTAGCAGCCAATAAAGCAAGATTTGAACTCTATACGGAACTGCTTGGCAATATTCCGGGAATTCGTATTCTTCAACCTGTTTCCAGCGAAGAGTGCAACTACCAACATGTAGTGCTTGAAATTGACAACCAAGCCTTTGGATTGAGAAGAAATCAACTGACGCGGTTGCTGGAAGCCGAAAAGATACCCGCGCAGCGGTCGTTTGCACCAGGTATACATCGCTGCCCGCCGTATAAAGAGCGATATCCGCATTTCCTAGACGCGTTGCCCATTACAGACATGGTTTGCGATCGTGTAATGCAGCTTAGTTCTGGACAGGCAGTTTCACTCCAAGATGTCCGCAGTATCTGTGAGACTATAATTCTCATTTACAATAATGCGGACTCCTTACGCCAGCGTTTGAAGGAGGAAGTATGAAACTTGGAATAATGCAGCCGTATTTCTTTCCGTATCTTGGCTACTTTGATCTTATAAACCGCACCGATCGTTGGATTGTGTTTGACACGGCGCAGTACATCTACCATGGCTGGATAGACCGCAACCGGATCCTTCACCCCAACTCAGGATGGCAGTATGTCAAAGTTCCTTTGAAGAAGCATTCGCGAGGAAGATCCGCCATAAAGGATGTTGAGATATCCGGAAATGTCGATTGGAAAGGGCGCATTATCGCTCAACTGGGCCACTACAAGAAAAAGGCGCGTTACTACAGGGAGATTGTAGAGTGGGTTGAGGCGTGTTTGGATGAAAAGGAATCGCGTATTTCACGCCTGAACGTAAACGTGATGAAACACGTCTGTCGCCGACTTGGTATCGACTTTTACTGCGAAGTCTTCTCTGAAATGGATATTGACCTTGGACCTGTGGAAGGTCGGGGAGACTGGGCGCTGCGAATTTGCGAGGCGACAGGGGCGACAGAATACTTGAATCCTCCGGGAGGAGCGGATCTTTTCAGCCGGGAGGCGTTTGCTTCCAGCGGTATCACCCTCAGAATGCAAGAATTTCAGAACATGGAATACGACTGTCGGCGCTGGGAGTTCATTCCAGCCTTGTCGATCATTGACGTCATGATGTGGAATACACCAAGGGAAATACGTGCTCACTTGAACTCGGAGAGATAGAGCCGGATAAGAACTGCCTGAGGACATGCTCGAGGAACTGAAACGGGGCATTCATCTTTCAACTCCCGGCCGCGGCCTTGGGCCGACCGGGCGCGAGTGTGCCTGGCGTTTGCAGCGAGCGCGATTTCTCGATCAGTTCCACGAAGACGTGCTCCAATTCGCGCACGGCTTCCATGTTGTCGAACAGTCGATGGCTGGTAGCTCGAATCCGCTCTTCGATCTTGGCCCGGTACTCGGCGTCGGTACCCAGACGGACGGCGATATCGATGTACTCTTGGCCAGTGGACGCGACACAATCCATCACGCCCATCTTCCGGTAGCAGCGGTTCGGCCCGCGGCTGATCTGCAGCGACGTCGGCAGCGTGACCACCGGTTTGCCCAGGAAAAAGCTGTCGTGCGACGTGGTGCCGCCGCCGTAGTGCATCGGATCGAGGATCACGTCAGCCGCCGCGATGATGCCGAGATAATCGTCGAACGGCAGGTGGCCCTTGACAACGACGCGGTTCACCACGTCCGGCATGGTAGCCTGAAGCCGATCGGCCAGTTTGTAGGCGGGGCGCCCCTTGTAGAAACCCAACAACACGACCACGCCCAACGGATCTTTCCGCAGGATGCCGGCCAGCAGCGGGTCCAAATCCGGATGATACTTCTGCATCTTCTGGGCACACAGATAGACGTGCTGGTCGGCCGTGAGGTCGAAGGCCTCGCGCGGTTTCAGCGATTCGGGTAGTGTCGGAGGGGAGGAGCTGACCAGGTTCGTTTTCGTCCGGATCAGCGTCTCCGTGTAATGAGCGTCGGACTCCTCGGTCTCCAAATCCCGACTCGAGAGATAGTAGTCCATCTGCGGAATTCCCGAAGTCGCCTGAACTCCTCCCGAGGTACACTGCACGGGCGCCAGCCGGAAGAAGGGGAGGAAGTAGTTGGCCGCGTCGGTGCCCACTTCCCAATAGTACAGCAGATCGAACTGGGCCTCGCGAATCACGTCCGCGGCCCGATCGAGCCGCGTGGGCAACGTCATGATCTGAATCGACGGGCAGTCGATCCTCTCACGGATGATCTTGGCTCCCGCCTCCGAGCAGACGACCACGGCTTCGAAAAGCTCCGGGTTGAAATGTTCCAATGCGCCCTGCATGAATCGGATGAAGATGCGTTCGTGGCTGTCGGTCACCACGAGACCAACCTTAGGACGCCCCGTGCCGAGGCGAGGCTTTCCCTCCGGGAAGCAACCGCGGAAGACGTTCGCCATGGCTTCCTTGATCGGGCGGGTGTTCCTTCCGTGAAACAGCAGACTCCAGGCGAGTTCCCATCCGGTGGTGGGGATCTCCGAGATTTCCAGGTGCAACTTCCGGTCGGCGAGGCGCTTCAACTCGGTCAACAGTCTCTGGTGACACCGATCGATTTCCGCGTTGCTCTCGAAGATGATCGGGCACAAGATGGCCTTGGTCAACTCCGCCAGCGGCTGGTCCGGCTCGATCCGCAGAGACTCGTCAAGGCTGGCCGCCGCCGCGTCGACCTCGCCCTGGCATCTCAGCGCGGCGGCCAGGTTGTTGTGCCACTGGTGCTTCTGCGGCTTGATTTCCAGGGCCCGCCGAAAACTGGCTTCCGCCTCGGAATACTTCCGCTGTACCTGGAGGATCGTGCCCAAACTGTTGTGCGCGTCGGGATAGTCGGGCTGGATTTGCAGTGCCCGCCGGCAATTGGCTATCGCCTCCTCATGTTGCCCTTGGGCCCGCAGCACGTTGGCCAGGTTCGTCAGTGCTTCGGGATACTTCGGATTCAGTTGCAGCGCCCGGGTGAAGCTGGCCACCGCCTCCTCGAGCCGATCCTGGTCTTCCAGGACGTTGCCCAAGTTGTTGTGGGCCTCGGCGTAGTCGGGCGTCAGCTCCAGCGCCTGCCGATAACTGGCCACCGCTTGGTCGAGGTTCTTCAGCGCCCGATGGACCACGCCCAGGTTGCAGTGAAAAGGCGCCTTGTCCGGACACAAGGCGATCGCCCGAGAGATATAGTCAACGGCGGCCTCGTTGTTATCGTTCTGGTGGGACAGCACCCCCAATAGGTGCAGTGCATCGGGATGGTCCGGCGCGATGTTCAGGACTTTCTGGTACATGCCCTTGGCCGCGTCCAGTTCGCCCACCAGATGGTGCTTTACCGCAATCGCGATCGCCTCGGGTACCGTAGGCATGGAAAGGACGTCTCCTTCAGAAGGGATGCCGGCATCCGCCATCGGCGGACAGGGTCTTAGTCTATTTATCGGCCCCAGCCGGCGTCCAGTCGCGACAATCTCTACCATCTGCGATAAATATAACGATTAGTGCGCCCGGCCAAGAATTCCGAAGATGGACGACTATTTGTCGGAAGAGGTTTGGGAAACCAAGGGTTCCCACGAACACGACTCGAAACACCTCACGGTCCGGGAATTCTCAGAGCAGAAATCCCCGTAGGTCAGGGCTTGCCCTGACGCATCCCCAGTTGAGCGCATCCCCAGTTGAGCGCATCCCCAGTTGAGCATCACCGCTTCGTTGCGTCAGGGCAAGCCCTGACCTACGGATCTTCGGACATCAAAAAAACCGGTCCGCCCTGGATCGCAGGGCGGACCGGATAGTCCTCGTGGGTGGGAACGTCGTCAGCCTTATCGCAACAGGGCCAGCACGTTTTGCGGGTTGCTGTTGGCGATGGCCAATACGGAGACGCCGGACTGGACCAGGATCTGGGCCCGGGTCAAGGCGGCCGTTTCGGCGGCGAAGTCGGCGTCGCGGATCGAGCTTTCCGCCGCGATCAGGTTCTCCAGCGTGTCGTTCAGCGACCGGATGTTGGTGTCGAGGGTCGTTTTCTGGAATGCACCCAGACGGCCTCGAAGCGAGGTGACCTTGGTGATCACCTGATCGACGATCGCTGCGGCGGTGGTCGTGTCGGTGTCCAGGTCGGCCGTTTGGCCGGTGCCGAGCTGGTACAGCCGGCCGCTGGTGCCTCTCAGTGCGGCCGTGCTGAGGCTCTGGATACCGAGTCGGGCCTGCTGGTTGCTGACCACGTCGGGACCGAGCTGGAAGAGGGCCCCGCCGCCGGTAATATTGAACTCGAAATTCGTGGACGATCCGGCGGTCACGGTAACGCTCATGTCGAGCGTGGACGTGTTGATCGACATTTCGTTCCCGTCGCCGCTGGCGGTAATGCCGTTGATCGTGCCCACGATGTCGGTTCCGTTGACCCGCCTGGCGCTCAGCGCGTCCTCGAACTGCCCGCTGGCTCCCTCGCTGATCACGTCGACGAACGCCAACGCATTGGACCCGTAGGCCGTGGACTTAAGCGTCAGCAGACCGTTGCTCTGCGTGGCAGCGACCCCCGTGGCGTCGGAGGTGAGGTTGATCGCCGCGACGATCTGATTGACGGAAGCGTTTTGCTCGAAGTTAAACACCTCCGTGCCATTGGTGCCTCCGATGGTGGCCACCAGGTCGTCCAGCAGCAGGTTGCCCCCGCTGGTCTCGGTGTTGGCGATGGCGTTGGAGTCGGCCCCCGAGCCGATCACCCTGCCGGTGCCGCTGGCGGTCATCACGGAACGGAATCCCTTCAGCCCGTCGATGGCCGTGTCGATGGCGGTGAGATTCAAGGCCGTGTCGTCGTCGATGGTAATCACCAGCGTATTGGCGGTGGAATCGTAGACGGCCGTGGGGGTCGTGATGGCTGCCCCGGTGGTGACGCTGATGGCCAGGTTGTTGAAGTCGGCCCCCGCAACCTGTGCCGTGATCGCCAGCGAGTCGACTCCCGTGCGTTCGCTGGAGCCGCCGCCGGACTGCTGTGTAGCCGCCGACATCGTCGCGCCACCGGTCCCGGTCTGCAAGACGGCGCTGAATTCTGACAGACCATCGATCGCGGCCACCATGTTGGTCATTGTCGACGCGGTGGCCGAATAGTGAAGGACCAGCGTCTTGGCCTGGGAATCGTAGACGGCCGTTTCGGCAAGTGCCGCGACGTCGTCCACGAAACTGACCACGACGTTACTTTCGGCGGTTCCCAACGCGGTGGCGTTGATGTCAATGACGGAGGTGGCGCCGGTGTTGGTTATGACGCTCAGTGCCGTCCCGGCCAGGAAACTGAGCGTGGCGGTGGCGTTGGTGGAGGCGGAGAAGCCGGAGTTCAAGTAGCCGGTGATTCCCGTGTTCGCGGTGGCCAGCGGATCGGGGTTGCCCGAGCCTTCGATTCGGGTCGTGCCGCCTCCCGTGGCTACGGACGTAAACTCGGCGAGGCCGGTAACCGCCGTGTTGATGGCGGCCAGGGTCGTCTCGGTCGCCGAGTCGATCGTAATCACCAGCCGCTTCGTATCGGCGAAATAGGTGGCGGTGGGTCCCCCTAAACCGACCTGGGTGACCACGCTGGCCTCCACGTCATTGAAGGCGTCTCCGGCCGTCACGGCGGTAATCGCCAACGAGTCAATGCCCGTGGTTTGGCCGGCCAGTTGGTCCGCGGCCACCGAGGCACCAAATGTATCGCCTGCAGCCAACGCCCCGCTCTGCCAGGACGCGGTGAATTCATCCAGGGCCGTGATCTGGGCTACGACATTGGCGACCGTGTTGCCGACGCCGTAGGTAATCGTCAAGGTGTCGTTGGCGTCGCTGTAGACGGCGGTCGGGGCGGCGCCGGTGGTGGCAGCGTCTTGAAAGACGACCGTAACGCCACTCTCGTTGGGACCCAGCGCCGCCGCGTTGATATCAATCACCGCGTCGTTTGCCCCCCCTCCCATAGTCAGCGCGAGCCCGGCGGCGAAATTGAGCGTCGTGCTGGCGACGGCGTCTCCGGAGGCGCTGGTGACCGTGGCCTGGGTGGCCGCGGCGCTGATGTCGACGTCCACGGCGATCGCGCCGGTGGCCCCCAAATTCGCAGAGTCGATCTGGAGGTCCTCAATGCTGGCCACTGCTCCGGAGTCGGTGACGAAGTCGAGACTGCCGTCCAACAGCCGGCGGCCCTGGAAGCTGGTCGTTTGGGCGATGCGGTTGATGGCCTCCAACGACGAGTCGACCTGCAACTGGTTGGCGGCGATCTGGTCGGCACTCATCGCCCCCTCGTTGGCGGCCTCGGTGACCAGTGCGCGGATGTCGTTCAACAGGCCGCTCACCTGGCCCAAGGCACTGTCGGCCGTGGCGATGATCTGGTTGGCCCGTTCGCTGTTGGTAACCGCCCGTTGCGAACTGATGATGTCGCTACGAAGGATTTCGCTGGCGATCAAACCGGCCGGATCGTCCTTGCCTACGTTGATTCGCAAACCTGTGCTCAGACGGGTCAAGGCCTGTTGCAACTGATTGTTGGTCCGGGCCAAGGACTTCTGGGCGTTGATTGAGCTGACGTTTGTGTTGATTCGTGTCATACCAGACACCCCCTCTTAAAAGGTTTACGTCCAAGCTTCACCGGACAACACGGAGATCACGATTCCGGACCAGCTTCACTGCCTGCCGCTTTCCAAAGCCCGATGGCTTCCAGGCGAAAGACAGTACGGATATTTGTCTCCAAAAAACACGACGATTGTTTCGAGCACGCGTTCTTGGCCGTCGGTATGCGTCTGCCGACCGAACGACCCCACGTATGCGGCGATCACACTGGGGTGATACCTATGACCGCTTATCGGCCCGATAAGATGCGTGCTTTAGGCAATCTAGTATCGAACCACGGTTTTTTTTACATGCTCCTGAATCTCCTTCTCGACATGCGAGCCGAACTAGGAAAGAAAAAAGGCCCCACAAGCACGTGCCAGCGCTTGCGGGGCCGAAATAATCGGGATAATCGTTAAACCTGCCAGGATCGGCCGGTTCAGTCGCCCGGACTCGTCCCCGATTCGGTGGGATCCTGATAGCTCAACTCCCGAGTGTCTTTCAGTCCCAATTGGCTCGCCCGACGGTTCTCTCGCTGGATGGCCTCGTAGACCTCGCGGCGATGAACGGGGATTTCTCCCGGGGCGTCGATTCCCAAACGGACTTTGTCCCCGCGAATATCGACGATCGTGACGACTACGTTGTCGCCGATCATGATGCTCTCGTCGCGTTGCCTGGATAAGACAAGCATCAACGGCTCCTTCCTTGGTCCAATCGGCCCCACGCCCTACTACCTACGCGCTCCGCCGCAGGGTAGATTGTTTGCCTTTTACCTCGTGACGAACCGGCAAGTCCCCGTTGGTGATTACCTGGCGTCCCAGCCGACGCTCCAGATTGATCAGCAACGGGGCCTTCAGATTCAGAGTGACCCCGTGCGCTGACCTGCCGACAATGGCCAATACCTCCACCTTGTCGACGTCGTCCAACCGAAGCGGCGCCAGTTCCCGCCGAGCGATCCGCATACGGTAGTCCGCAACGAAACGTCGGGGGCTGACTACCGCCAAAGCCACGTCGGCCCGCTGGAGACTTTGCAGCCAGGCCACGGCCTCGTCGTCCGCGCCGGTCAACAGCACCCACTGCCGACAATCCTCCAGTCCCAACAGACCCTGCGGAAAATGAATGACGTCATCGGCTTCGACCTGAATCGGACCAAATCGGCTGCTGGGGATTTCCATGGCGAGGGGCCTGCATCGGAACACGGATCACGGAACCACACATAAAGTCTATCGGTCTTGGCAATTCCGGCAGACCAGCAAAAATGCTTAGTGTCGGGTATTTGGCGAATAAGGCGATTCAGGGCGCTTTACCGAATCGGCAACAGGCAACTCATAGTAGCCGTCTCGCTCCGCGAGACGAAGCGGTGACGAAGCGGTGACGAAGCGGTGACGAAGCGGTGATGAAGCGGTGATGGAGCTTCGTCTCGCGGAGCGAGACGGCTACTATCTATCGGCAACTTCTGCTGGTGAAACGGCAGGGATCGCGCGTCGCCGGATCACGCCAACGATCGGTTCCTCGGTAAATCCATCCGGTCGATTCGGCCGTAAGTCTTTTGCTTTTCCGCAGTTGACGCCTCCGCAGAAAAAACCGCCGTCGGTACGTTCGCTCTGGCATGCCGGTTGCACCCACAAAAAAGAGGATTGCGGAAAAACGTTTAGCCGCCGCGGCCACGCGGCGTGATTTCCCGGCGTGGCCGCCGGGGCTGAACAAGCGAGACAGCGCGAGGCGATCATGCCATACGGTTTATACATTTCGGCCGAAGGGGCCTACGCCCAAGACAAGCGTCTGGAAGTGATCGCCAACAACCTGGCGAACCTGGATACCGTCGGCTTCAAACGCGAGTTGGCCGTCTTCCAGGCGCGCTATGCCGAGGCGGTCGAGCAGGGCTTGCAGATTCCCGGGTTCGGGTCGATCGAGGACCTCGGCGGCGGGATTCTGATCCGCGAGACGAAGACCGACTTCTCACCCGGCCCGTTGAAAGACACCGGCAAACCGGCCGACGTCGCGATCCCCGGCGAAGGTTTCTTTGTGGTTCAGAAGGGGGAAGAGACGTTCTTGACCCGGGCAGGCAACTTCAGGGTGGCGGCCGATGGCCGACTGACCACACAGCAAGGTTACGACGTGCTGGACGACGCGGCCGCGCCGATCATCCTCCGCGATCCGGACTGGAAAATCAGCGCCACGGGGGTCGTGCAGCAGGAGGGCGTGAGGCAAAACCTGGCCCTGGTCAAGCCGGAGTCGCTGGACGATCTGGTCAAGATGGGCGAGAACCTCTTCCGCTCGACGACCGAGCCGCTGCCGATCCCGGTCGCCCAGCGGCGGGTTGCCCCCGGATATCTGGAAGCGTCCGGCGTCAAAGCGACTTCCGAGATGACCGCCATGATCGAGGCGGCCCGCCTGCTGGAGGCCAACGTCAACCTGATGAAGACCCAAGACGAGATGCTCGGCGGGCTGGTCAATCGGGCCATGAGAGTTTAGTTGTCGGCCGACGAAGGTCGGTCATTAAAGTAGTCATCTCGCTCCGCGAGATGAAGCTCATCTCGCGGAGCGAGATGACTACAATCAGTAAGAACCCAATCCCTAATCAACTGCCATGAGCATTCAAGCGCTTTACACGGCGGCCACCGGCATGTCGTCGATGGAAACGAAGTTGGACGTGACCGCCAACAACCTGGCCAACGTCGAGACGGTGGCGTTCAAGAGCGGCCGGGCGGATTTCGAGGACCTCATGTACCGGCACTACAAGATGCCGGGGGCCGAAGATACCCTCGGGGAATTTGCCCCTACCGGCATCTCCGTCGGCCTCGGTTCCCGCGCTTCCGCCGTCCAGACCAACTTCATGCAGGGCCCCCACCTGCAAACGGACCGCGAACTCGACCTGGCCATCGCGGGACGGGGCTTCTTCCAGGTGACGGATCCCAACGGCGATATCTATTACACCCGGGCGGGAAACTTCATCAAGAACGCCAACGGCTCGATCGTGATGGGATCGGCCAGCATCGGCCGCCTGATCCAACCGCCGATCACCCTTCCCCCGGATGCGATCAGGATCTCGATCAGTCCCGAAGGCGTCGTGAAGGTCCAGCAACAGGGCACCCCGACACTTTCCACGGTCGGGCAGATCGAGTTGGCTTACTTCACCAATCCGGAAGGGCTGGTGAAACTGGGCGAGAACCTCTACTCCGAGACCGATTCGTCCGGAACGGCCACGCTGGGAAATCCCGGCCAGGACGGCCTCGGCACGGTGCTGCAAGGCGCATTGGAAGGCTCCAACGTCAGCCCGGTCGAAGAGTTGATCTCGCTGATTACCACCCAGAGGGCCTTCGAGTTGAATTCCAAGGCCGTGCAGGTCGGCGATGAGATGATGCAAGTGATCGCCAACTTGAAGAGATTCTAACCGATACGTGACCACGAAAACATCCGGCACGGAGGGATAACCGGTATGAGTGCTATGAATCGAATCGTTCGGCGTCTTCCGGTCCGCTGTTTCGATGGGACCCGGCAACCGAGAAACGCCGTGGGGCTGACCGACGCCGCCGTGACCTTGGCGGTGCTGGCGGCCATAGTCCTCGGGCCGGGTATCCTCAGGCCGGGGTCTGCCGAGGCGGCCGAGTTGCGGCTTCGGGCCCAGTGCCAATCCCGCGGCGGTCTGGTCACCTTGGGCGACGTGGCTGAGATCTTCGCCACCGACCCCCGGCAAGCCGAAACGCTGGCCGCCCTGGAACTGTTTCCCGCGCCGGCCGCCTCGCACCAGCGGTTCGTCCGCATACGCGAGATCCAGGATCTGCTGCTGTCGCGGGGAATCAACCTGGCCGAGCATCGATTCTCCGGTTCCAGCCGGGTGGCGATTCTCGGCGCCGAGCCGGTTCGCGCGGCGCAGCAGCTTCCTCTTTCGTCGGCCGAACGGACCCGGGCCAACCGCCGGATTCAGGAGGCGGTGTTGCAATACCTTCAACAGGGCGGAAACGTTTCGGTCGGTCGGTCCTGGACCGTGGAAGTCGAACTCGACGCAAACCAGGTTCGATTGGCCGCCGGCGCCGCGCACGCGATTTCGATTACCGGCGGCGCGGCGCCCTGGACCGGATGGCAGCGCTTCGAGGCGACCGTCCAGACGCCCGAGGGCCCGGTGCGGTTTCCGTTGGACGCCCAGGTGGCGGCCCCACCCGCGGTGCTGGTGGCCGCCCGATTGCTGCCGCGCGGAACGCTCCTTCGCGCCGCCGACGGGGCGCGGCGGCACGATCTGCCGCGGGAAGACAGTTCTGCGGGATTTCACTCGATCGACGAGGTGATCGGCCGGGAAACGGTTCAGGCGATTGGCGAAGGAAAGATGCTCCGGCCAAAAATGGTCCGCTTTCCGTTGTTGGTTCGGCGGCGCGACGTGCTGCGGGTGACGGCCCGCAACGCGGGCGTCCTGGTGCGGACCATGGCCCGGGCGCGAGACGACGGAAGCCTGGGCGACTGGATCGCCGTCGAATCGCTGCAAGATCGCGAAACGTACTTTGCCCGGGTCAGCGGGCTGCGAGAAGTGGAGGTGTATGCCCGATCGGTCCGCGCGGGCCCGGCGAGTGTCGGCGGCGGGCCGTCTCCGCTGGCGAGATAGACAAGTTTAGCCGCCGCGGCCACGCGGCGTGGTTTCCCGGCGTAGCCGCCGGGGCGAAACGGGGCTTCCAAACGTCGAAAGGAATCGTGCATGAAGCGTCCTTGGCTTAAGACAATTCGTCGTGCGGCGTGGGCCGTTTTCGTGCTGTCGGCCGGCCCGTCGGCTGTGGCTGCCGCCGCGGCGGAGAGTACGGTGGCCAGCGAGGCGGCCGGCCCGAACAACAGTCTATTCAACTACTCCGCCCAAACCCTGCCGATGACCCAACTCAATTACTCCTGGCTCCACGAAGCGCGCACCGAGCAAAAGGAGATCCGCAAGTGGGACATCGTCACGATCATCGTCAAGCATCAGGCGACGATGATTAGCGAAGGCGAAATGGACCGCAAGAAAAAGGCCAACGGCGACCTGGTGCTGACCGACTGGATCTTGTTGAAGGGACTGCACGCCTTCCCCGACCCGCAGACCCTGGGCGATCCGCGAATCGCCGGGAAAGTGGACAACAAGATGCGATCCGAGGCCGGATTGGACACCCGCAACAAAATCCAGTTCACCATCGCCTGTCACGTGGTAGACATCCGCCCCAACGGCAATTTGATCCTGGAAGGGCGGCACACGATCGAGAACAACGAGGAAACCTGGAACTACGCGTTGACCGGCGAGGCCCGGCCCGAGGACGTGCAGCCGAACAACTCGGTGCTCAGCGAGAACGTCGCCGACGTGCGGATCAAGAAATGGGAAAGCGGACACGTCCGCGACGGATATCGCCGCGGCTGGTTGCTGCGGTGGCTGGACATGGTTCAGCCGTTTTAGAGGGCCAGTTACCGTCAAGCTGCAAGCTGATTGCTGATAGCCGCCCCGTTTTCAGTTCGAGATCCTTAACCAACGGAAAGGACCACCTTCGATGAAACGCACAATCACCCACCGGCTCGCCGCGGCGATGATCGCGATCGGTTTCTGGGCGCTTGCCGTGCCGGGCGAAGCGCAAACCATACTCAAGAGCATCTGTCGCGTCAAAGGTCAGGAGGAAAACACGCTGCATGGCATGGGAATCGTCGTGGGTCTCAAAGGCACCGGCGACAGTGCCAGCTTCGGGCCCACGATCAATAGCCTCGCCAAGGTGATGACCGTGATGGGCGAGCCGCTGAACCAGGGCGGACTGGCCGAGCTGAAGGACGCCAAGAACGTGGCCCTGGTGATCGTCACCGCCACCATTCCGGCGGCGGGGGCTCGCCAGGGCGATCAGCTCAATTGTGCGGTCAGCTCGTTCGGCGACGCCAAGGACCTCACCGGCGGACGCCTCTTTCTCACCGCGCTGATCGGACCCGATCGCAACAATCCGCGGATCTACGCCTTCGCCCAGGGTCCGATTTCGCTCGACGATCCCGCGCTGACGACCACCGGACGGATCCACGAAGGCTGTCGTCTGGAGGATGATTTCTACAACGCCTTCACCCAAGACGGCCGGATTACGCTGGTGCTGGACAAGAACCACGCCGACTTCCAGGTGGCCGCCGACGTCGCCGAACTGATCAACAGCCAACTCAGTTTTCAAAGCAGCGGAGTCCCCTTGGCCAAGGCCCTGGACCAGGCCAACATCACGGTCACGATTCCCTCGCAATATCGCACCGATCCCGTGGAGTTCGTTTCCCAGGTGCTCGCTCTGCCGATGCAGGAACCGCCGACCGGCGCGCGGGTGGTGATCAACGAGCGGGCCGGCAGCATCGTGATCAGCGGCGACGTGGAGATCGGGCCGGTGGTCGTCACGCACAAGAACGTGGTCGTGGAAACCGGAGGCGCCGCGGCCGGCCGGCAGTTCGTGCCGATGGATATCGATCCGGCCGAGGTCGCCACGCCCAAGCTCACCGCCCTGGTCGAAGCCCTCAGCGCCGTCCACGTGCCGACCGAGGACATCATCGACATCATCAAGAATTTGAACCGCGCCGGGAAACTTCACGGCCAGTTGATCATCGAATAGACGCTCTGTGTTTTTTGAGCCGCCACAGGCTTCCGCCGGGAGAACTCCGATGAACGTGAACGTACCGCCACTCGCCGCGATGGATACCCTGCCGACCGCTCCGGCCGACCCGAAACCACCCCGGTCCGACGGCGACGACGCCGAACTCCGCGAGGCGTTCCATTCGTTCGTGGGCCAGACCTTCTTTGGGCAGTTGCTCAAAGCGATGCGAAAGACCCTCGACAAGCCGGCCTATTTCCACGGCGGCCGGGCCGAAGAGATCTTTCAACAGCAACTCGACCAGGTGCTGGGCGAGAAGCTCAGCGAGGCCAGCGCCGCGACGTTGAGCGAACCGATGTACGAGTTGTTTCGCGCCGGGCTGGCAAGGAGGTGAAAGCAACCACTGGAAAACGGTTTACTCGGCATGAGATGCTCGGCATGAGATGCGGTTGGGCGATGCCCATCCTGCGGCCGGCACGGGCCGCTTGAGAATTTCCCCCCCAACTTAAGAGGCGAATCGATGGAAACTTCATGGGAGCCCGAGTTGGCCACCCTGTTGACGGACCTGCTGGCCGCCCAGGAGGAACTGCTGAGGATTTTGGTCAAGAAAAGCGACTTGCTGGTCAAGGCCGATAGCGACGGCTTGGCCGCGATCGTTCCGCAAGAGGAGCGACTCATCGGCACGTTGCAGCGGTGCTTGACGCGTCGCCAGCAACTACTCGATCAGGCCGGTCAAGAAGGACTTCCGTCGGGCAGCGTTGAGGCACTCACCAACGCGTTGCCGCGCGCCCAACGAGGCAATCTGGGAAAACGAGTAAAGCTAGCCCGGTCCCAAGCGAGGCTGTTGCAGCACCACAGCCTGACCAACTGGGTGGTCGTGCAACGGACGCTGATACATCTTTCCCAGATGTTAGAGATTATCGCGACCGGGGGCCGTTTACAGCCGACATATGGAGAAGGCGAACCGGTCAACGCCAGCGGCGCGCTGGTAGATCGGGCGGCTTAGCGGTTCCAGGGGAGTTTACAAACACGGGCGGTATGGACAAGTCGTCATGTCCCTTTACAGTTCCATTCGGTTGGCGGCCAATTCCTTGCGGGCCAATGACATCGGCCTGCAAGTGGTCGGCCAGAACATTGCCAACGCGAATACGCCGGGCTACATCCGTGAGGAAGTGGTGTTGTCGCCCGCCCCCACGCAGCGCGTTGGCGACCTGCTGCTGGGCATGGGGGTCACCGTCGAGGCGGTGATCCAGAAGATCGACACCTTCCTCGAGGAGCGGCTGCGAGGATCGGTCAGCGACCGGAGCGACGCCGAGACGCGGGAAAGCAACTACGCGCAACTGGAAGGCGTGATCGGCGAACTCAGCGACACCGATCTGAGCACCTCGCTGAACGCCTTCTTCTCCAGCATCGCCGAGATACTCAATCAGCCCGAAAGCGTCTCGGTGCGCAACCTGGCCGTCCTGCAGGGCGTCACCTTGACGACCGGCATCAACAACATTGCCGATCGCGTGAGCGAGATCCGCTCCGACATTAACGATCGCGTGATCGACATGGCCGACAACATCAACCGGCTCATCGAAGAGATTCGCTCGCTGAACATCCGCATCTCCCAAGTCGAGGGCGGCGACATCTCGGCCAGCGACGCGGTCGGTTTGCGCGACCAGCGGCTGTTGGCCCTGGAGGACCTGGCCAGACTGGTCGATATTCGCGTTCGGGAGCAGCCCAGCGGCGGAGTGGCCGTCTACTCCGGCAGCGACTTCCTCGTCTTCGAGGGGACGGGGCGCACGGTGGAAGCCGTCTTGCAGAGCACCGCCGGTCTTCCCGCGGCCGCCATCCACATGGCCAATACCGATTCGCCGTTGAATCCGGCCTCCGGCGAACTGGCCGGACTGCTGTACACCCGCGACCAGATCATGGGCGGGTTTCTCACCGAACTCGACACATTCTCGCAGACTTTGGCGTTCGAGTTCAACAAGATATACTCCGCGGGCCAGGGCCTCAACGGATACCAGAGTTTGACCAGCGAGTTTGCGGTTACGGCCAACAACCTGGCGCTGAACGCGGCCGGCTTGCAGTTTACGCCGGTCAACGGGTCGTTCCAGGTGATGGTGCACAACACGAAAACAGCAGAGACGCAAACCACCGACGTCGTGGTCGATCTCAACGGGCTCGGCCAGGACATGACCCTGGCCGATCTGACGGCCGCGCTGGGCGCGGTCGACGGTATTACGGCCACCGTCAGCGCCGGAGGAAACTTGACCCTCTCGAGCGACTCGGCCGACCAGGAATTCGCCTTCCGCGGCGACACCAGCGGCGTCTTGGCGGCCTTGGGGCTTAACACGTTCTTCAGCGGTTCTACGGCCCGCCGCCTGGGCGTCAATCAGGTGGTCCGCGACGATCCGGCCACATTCACCGCCAGCCACGACGGCATCGGCGCTGACACCGAGAACGCGGTCGCCATGGCCGCCTTTATCGACTTTTCGATCCAGTCCCAAAACGGATCGTCCCTGGCCGTGCTCTACGACCGGATGATCGCCACCACCACGCAGGGGTCGTCGATCTCCCGGGCCGTGGCCGAAGGGGCGCGGATGTTCGAGACCACCTTGCGCGGGCAGAAGACGGCCACCAGCGGCGTCAGCCTCGACGAGGAAGCGGTGCAGATGATCAGCTTTCAGCGGGCCTTTCAGGCTTCCGCGACGTACATCGCCACGCTCAACGAACTGTTTGGAATCCTGGTTAATCTGTAGGGCGGCAAACGACCCGGATCAGCGAAACCCCGGCGGCCGGCAACTATGGGCTCGATCATCGGCATCCCGACCACGCGGGTCAGCGACCTGTTCATTCGCCATCGGCTGCTGAACCAGTTGCAGTCCGACCAGCTGGATCTCTTTAAGGTCCAGGTGCAGATGAGCACGGGCCGCCGCATCCAGGCGCCCAGCGAAGACGCCAACGCGGCGATGCGGATCATGAAGCTCCAGCGGCTGCTGGAACGCAAAGAGCAGGTCCGAACCAACCTCAGCACCAACCAGTCCTTCCTGTCGGCGAGCGACAACGCGCTGTCGTTGATTTCCAACATCGTGGCGGAAACCCGCGGGGCGTCGCTGGAAGTGCTCGGCACGATCGTCACCGACACCCAGCGCGACGCCGTCGCCCAGCAGGTCCAGCAGGCGATTCAGCAACTGATGGACGCTGGCAACCAGCAGTTTCGCGGCCGGTACCTGTTTGCCGGGACCGACACCATCGTCCGGCCATTTGAGATGAGCGGCGGCAACGCGATCGCGTATCGCGGCAACGAAGGGAGACTGGCGAGCTTTTCGGACGTCGATTTGCTCTTCGACACCAACCTCCACGGCTCCGAGGTCTTCGGGGCGGTCTCCGACCCGGTCCTCGGCTCGGTCGACCTCAACCCGGTGCTGACCTACGACACCCGGCTGGTCGACCTCAACGCCGGCACGGGGGTCGCGCTGGGGAGTATCCTGATCACCGGCGACACGGTCAGCAGTACCGTCGACGTCAGCACGGCCGAGACCATCGGCGACGTGGCCAACTTGATCCGCGCCAACCCGCCGACGGGCAAGACGCTCAACGTCGAGGTCAGCGCTACCGGGCTGGTGATCGAATTGATCGGCAACCCGGGGGACCTGTTGACGATCCGCGAAGTCGGCGGTGGCACCACCGCCGAAGACCTGGGGATCGTCACCACCACCGGCGTCGCCGTGCCCGTCGTCGGCAGCGACCTGGCTCCCATCCTCCGGCTGACCACACGCGTAGACGACATTCTCGGCAGGCAGGCCTATGCCGTGGTCCGATCGGCCGGGGCGGACAACGATCTGATCTTTCGGGCCAGAGCCAACGGCCTGACACTCAACGGGACGCAGGTCATCTTTCAGGACACGGGGATGGAGGCGCTCACCTACGTCGCTGGAACCTTGACCTTCGACATCAACGGCACGGCGACCACGGCGGCCACCATTATGTCGCTGCTGCAAGGCGATCCGGCCGCCAACGCCGCGTTTTCCGTCACGCTGGACCCGACCGACGTGAACCTGGGCAACGCAGTCGGCCAGGTCGGCGTCACCACGGCCACCCTGGCCGGCGGCAGCGGAACCGTGCTGGACAGGACCTCGGGACTGCAAGTCGTCAACGGGGGAAAGACCCACCTGTTGGACATCTCCACCGCAGAGACGATCGAAGACATCCTGAACGTTTTCAACATGGCCGACGCCGGGTTGCTGGCGGAAATCAACGAGAACAAAACCGGCATCGACGTTCGCTCGCGGATCAGCGGCGCCGACTTCATGGTCGGCGAAAACGGCGGCACCACCGCCACCCAGTTGGGGCTGCGGAGCTTCACCAACGCAACCCGGCTGGAGGACCTCAACTTCGGACGCGGCGTGGCCGACGAGGAAGGCGGCGGAACGCTCGCCTGGGCCGCCAAGAAGTGGACCGGATCGAATAACGACGTGATCTTCCGCGCCCGTCGCGCCGGACCGGCGCTGAACGGGTTTACGATCAGCTTTGCGGAGGGTGTGCCGCCGGGAACCGAGACTTTCGCTTACAACCCGGTGGCCAAGACGATGCAGTTCGGGATCGTCTCCGGATCGACCACCGCCGCCGACCTCGCCGCCTTGCTGGAGTCCGACGTCCAGGCCGTGGCCGACTTTGCCATCGAAATGGATCTTCCGGACGGTTCCCCCAACGACGGAAGCGGCCTGGTGGCGATCGGCGGGGCCGTGGTCACCGCCCGAGGGGAGAGCCCGGGGGCCGATTTTACCATCACGGTGGCCGACGGCACCGAGTTTGAGATCGACCTCAGCGCCAGCGACGGCAGCGGCTTCGTCGCCGCCACCGATCCCATTCTGCCGCCCGAGGTGGCCGGTGGAAGCCCCACCTCCTATGCCACCGCCACCGTGCGATCGACCGGCCTGGACAACGACTTGCTGTTTCGTGCCAACAACCTCGGCACGGCGGTCAACTCAACCAAGATCAGTTTTCAGGCGACTCCGGGCGGGCCCACGGCGGTCACTGCGTTCACGGCGGGCGTGGAGCTGACGTTCGCCTACGACCCCCAAGTGACCACGGCCCAGGGCATCATCACGGCCCTGCAAGCCCACCCGGGCGCGGCGGCCGCCTTTTCGGCGACCCTGGACTCCACCGACGGCAGCGTCGCCGAGACCGTCGGCGACGTGCTGACGTTGATCAACAGCCAAGACCCGACCAAGCTCCGGGCCCAGGCGGCCGCCTTCGGCAACGGCATCGAACTGATCGATCTCAGCGGCGGCACCGGCGCGCTGAGCGTCACGCGGTCGTTCTCCAGCATGGCGGCCATCGGTCTGGGACTGATCCCTGAAGGCCAGTCGAGCCAGAGCAGCACCACCGCCGGTGTGGCTGCCTCGGCGACCATCTTCTCTGCCGACGCCGTGCCGAACAACGAGATCGTGTTCACCGCCGTGCAGGCCGGCCCGAGCATGAACGGCGTGCAGGTGGTCTTCAATCCGCCGGTGCCGGGAGGACCGATCGCGTTCACTTTCGACGCCAATACCAATACGTTGACCGTCGATTCCAATGCCGCTCCGCCTTCCACGGCCAACAACATCATCGCGGCGCTGGCCGGCGACCCGCGCTTCACGGCCACGTTGCCTACGGGGAGCGACGGCAGCGGGCTCGTGGCTGCCACCGCGGCCACGCTGGCCGGCGGAACGCAGACGCTCACCGGCGCCGACGTCAACCCGCTGGAGACCGAAGGGCTGCTGACCGCCCTGCTGCGGCTGCAATCGGCCCTGGAGGTCGACGACATCGAAGAAGCTCACCGGGCCATCGACCTGTTGGACCAGGAAGTAGTCTCGCTGAACTTCTCGCGGGCCGAACTCGGCGCGCGCCAGCAAGGTCTGGACATCATGCAGATGCGACTGGAAGACGAGAACGTCAATCTGCGAACGTCGCTCTCCGAGGACTTCGACGTCGACATGGTCGAGGCGATCTCGGAGTTCACCGGCCGACAGATCGCCATGGAGGCCTCTCTGAGAACCAGCGCCGCAATCCTTCAAATGACGCTGCTGAACTACCTCTAATACGACAGCGCAAGATTCGTAGGGTGAGTGAAACGCACCCCAACATGTTGCGGTTTGTGCGTTTCACGCACCCTACCAAGACGCATTCTGCGACGAAATGAGGGGTTGCAGACCCGGTGTTCTGCAAGTCCAATACAAGGGAAGTGCGTTTCTGTCCGGTTCGAGATCCCCGCGCACGGGCCAAACCCAACACCATGGACGATCGAGCACAGCCAGAGAATCCTACCCGGGGAGACGTTTCCGCCCTGATCGAGCTTGCCCGGCAGGGCGACGCGGAGGCCCGGGACCGGCTGTTCGAGATGTGCCGCAGCTACCTCGGCTACCTGGCCCGATCGCAGGTGGAGACGTGGCTTCGGGTGAAGGTCGACGCCTCGGACCTGGTGCAGCAGACGATGCTGGAGGCGCATCGCGATTTCGGCCGGTTTCAGGGGGGGTCGGAGCAGGAATGGCTCTCGTGGCTGCGGCAGATTCTCACGCACAACGCGGCCGACTTCGTCCGGCGTTACCGCGGCACGGCCAAGCGTCAGGCGCGGCGCGAGGTCCGTTTCCGCGACCCGGCCGACTCGATGTCCAAAGGAGTCCCCGAGCCGGCCGCCCCCGGCGTTACCCCCAGCCAGGAGTTTTTGCAGATCGAGAACGAGCTGCGGATGGTCGCCGCGCTGGACCAGCTATCGCCCGACTATCGCGAGGTGATCGTGTTGCGCAACCTCCAGCGGCTGCCGTTTAACGAAGTGGCCGAGCGGATGGACCGCTCGCGTCCGGCCGTGCAGATGCTCTGGATGCGGGCGATCAAGAAGCTACAAGAAACGATGGGGGATGAGGGGAGTGATGAGTGATGAACGGGCGGGCTTCACAAGTAGGTCAGGGCTTGCCCTGACGAAATCAAGGTTGTCTTTCCAGGAGTCGTCAGGGCAAGCCCTGACCTACTTGTTTTGTTCGCCTACACGGGGCATCTGATTCGACGATGAACGACCTGCCCGAAAACCAAGACGCCCTCGATCTGCTCGATGAGTACCTCGCCCGGTTGCAGGCCGGGGAGGCGCCGGATCGCGATGCGCTGCTGCGGGAACATCCGGAGCTGGAATCGGTGCTGGACTGCTTGGAGTCACTGGAGGGCATGGCTCCGTCGCCCGGGGCGCGGACCATGGGCAGCAAAGACGATACCGTCGACATCGTTCCTTCCATGGGCCAACTGCCCCGGGCGTTCGGAGAGTATGAGCTGCTGGCGGAAATCGGCCGCGGGGGGATGGGCGTGGTCTACAAGGCGCGGCAAGCGAGTCTCGATCGGGTGGTGGCGATCAAGATGATCCTGGGCAATCACCTAGCCTCGCCCGAGCACGTCCGCCGCTTCCAGACCGAGGCCAAGGCCGCCGCCCGACTGCGGCATTCGCACATCGTCCCCATCCACGAAGTCGGCCAACTCAATGGGCAAGACTACTTCGTGATGGAGAACATCGAGGGCGAGAGCCTCGCGCAGCGGATCGTCCGGGCCAAGGTCGACGTGGAAACGGCCGTCCGCCTGGTGGCCGCCGTGGCCCGGGCGGTCGACCATCTGCACCAGGAGGGCATTTTGCACCGGGACCTGAAGCCGTCGAATATCCTGCTCGACGCCGACGGGCAGCCGTTCGTGACCGATTTCGGACTGGCCAAGGTGTTCCAGCCCGGATCGGAGGTCACCGCCACCGCGGTGATCGCCGGCACGCCCAGCTACATGGCGCCCGAACAGGCCACCGGTGGGGGCAGCAGCGTGGGGCCGGCGGTGGACATTTACAGCCTGGGGGCCATCCTCTACGAGCTGCTGACCGGCCGGCCGCCGTTTGGCGAAGAGAACCCGATGGACACGCTGATGCAGGTGCTCAGCCGCGAGCCGACGCTGCCACGGCAACTCAATCCCCGCATCCCTCGGGAATTGGAACTGGTTTGTCTGAAGTGCCTGGCCAAGGCGCCCGGCGAGCGTTACGCGTCGGCCGGGGCCATGGCCGACGACTTGGAACACTTCGCCCGGGGCGAGGCGCTGGAGGTCCGGCCGCCGCATCTCGGTCAGCGGCTTTGGGGCTGGACCCGCCGTCAGCCGGCCTTGGCGTCGCGATTTGCGGCCTTGGGACTGTTTTACCTGGCGTTTCTGATCGTCGAATCGCTCAAGTACCGTTTTGACCCCAAGTCGGCGGCCGATTGGCCGTTCCACTGGAGGATGTTGGCCCTGCTGGCCATCTGGACGACCGTCTCGATCGTCTGCCAGCAGTTTCTCGAGAGCCGGCGGTGGTCGTTTCCCGCACGTTTCGTCTGGGGAACGCTCGACTCGCTGCTGTTGCTGGCCGTTCTGCTGGTGGCCAACGGCGTAACCAGTCCGCTGGTGGTCGGATACGGACTGTTGATCGTCGGCGCCGGACTGTGGTTTCGAGTGCGTTTCGTCACATTCATGACCGCGCTGTCGCTGATCTCCTACGGCGTACTCGTGGCCGACTTCTATTGGGTACGGCACGACCGATATGAAGAAGAGGTCCAGCTGTACGCCGACCCGGGCCGCCACGTGATCAATCTGTTGGCCTTGATCCTGTTGGGGGCGGTGGTCGCTTATCTGGTGCACAGGGTGCGAACGCTGAGCAGTTTTTACGGCCGGCAGGCGCCGTAGGGTCCCGATCAACAAGTGGGGGTAGAGTGCCCCGGATCGCCAATGGCTCCCCCCGCCGACCGCAGTCGGCGGGCGTTTGGGGTCGGTGTGATCCGTTCGGATTGCCAGTTTTGGTCCGGAGACTCTGATTGCACCCATTCAAGCCGCGCACCTCCCCTAGTATTCGCATCTTGACGATCCGCCCAACGGAACATCCGGTCAATTCTCTAAGGTTAGCTAAACCCGGTTAATCGTCACGTCCGATACAGCGTGGTGAGGTTCCATGGTGAATCACCATCCGTCATCGTGCGCAAGAACATAAGAAAGTAGTGTCATGTCAACGAACAAGCTCGTCGCGGCCGTTTTGGCGTTTGGGTTCTTGGCGTTTGTCTCCTGGGGACTTGCCGCGGAGTTCCCGCCGGAACCGGAAACTTCCGCAAAGTCGAGGCCCTTAGGCCCGGCGACCTTGAGGCAAGGGGGGTCCACCGGTTCGAGGTATTCGTCAACCCACCTGTCGTCGAGAACCGCGCCCTCGCAAGTGTCGCAGAAGCCGCGGCAAGGAAAATCGCTGGCCGATCAACTCGACAAGCTTGGCCGCACCGTATTCGGAGGACTGTTCGGGGGCAACAAGCAGAAGGAGACGCAGCCGCCTTCCCGGTCGACCTTGCCGAAATACTATCCCCCGCCCGGGCGACAATCCGGTTCCCAGTCGCAGCGCGCCGGCAGTGTGCTTTCGCGTCCGCCGAACATGCCCGGCGCTGTGGCGTCGAGGGCAGCCCGGGTACCCAACTCCGGCCGCCGCGCCGCGGCGGTGCCCGACTCGCGGCCCTTGTGGCGCCGGACGGCGGGGACCACGACCGAACACAGCGACAACAGGTTCGCCCGTCGGCCGTCTTCACCGCCGGCCGCTTTGCGCGAAGCCAAGACGTCGCCGAAGACGAGTCCGGCCGGTTTGGCCGGACTGGCGGACCCGGGGCTGCGTCCGCTGCACGAACGGCTGACGGCGTTTCGTCAGTCAGCCTTCAGCAACACCGGTGCAAGCCCGCAGCAACCGAAGTCCGTGCCCGGCGACGCGCCGTCGTCGCAGCAGCCGTCGGCAAAAGTGTCGGTGACCGCGACCCAGGGCGCGGCGCCCGAGCGCCCCGCCG
>SDBV01000545.1_pt1 | contig 54303 bp, 40 predicted proteins | sample 2277081 | NCBI WGS metagenome assembly SDBV01 (sample SAMN10402039, study PRJNA504765) | marine sediment metagenome | isolation source: marine sediment core GS10_PC15, 223 cmbsf | place: Arctic Ocean: Southern Knipovich Ridge | collected 2010
GACATCCACAGCGAAGCCGAGCGGATCGCCGATAGAATGATGGACCTTGCCGATAGGCTCACAGACGGCGATCCTGGCGTGCTGAAAGAGGTCTTCGGGCGGATGGTGTCCCGGATCACCTGCACCTGGACGAAGACCCCCGCCAAGAACGGCAGGACGAAGGTCAAGTTGATCGGGGGCAAGGTCGAGTTGTTGCCGTTACCGGCGTTTGTCCCTTTTGCGAATCATGCTGAAGCGTAACCTACGTCTGACGGCTTCTGGAGAGCCAACGTCGGTTTTGTCAGGGCAAGCCCTGACCTACTACCAGCAAGGAGATCACGATGTCCCGAAACCTGTTCCGTGCGACCGTGCTGATGCTGTGCGCCGCCGTTGCCTTGAACGTCGGACTCGATTCTGCCCGGACCGCTCCGCCGAAGAAAGACAAGCGGCCGTCTCGGGCCGAAAAGAACACACCGGGGGAAAAGAAGCCGAAAATTAGGCAGACCAAACGCGTCGGGCAGGGCCAGATCATGCCGATCATTGACGGTGATCCGGCGAAGGCCGTCATATTGTGTGAGCAATACCTCAACGACAATCCGAACCACCTAGAATCGCTCTACAACCTGACGCTCGCCTGCTGCCGGTTGGGGAATCGAGACAAAGCGCTGGATTGGATGCAACGGGCCTTGGCAGCCGGTTTGCCGCCGGGGCGTTTCGTCGCCGGACCGCGCGGCTTGCTGGGACCCTTGACCGAAACGGCCGAGTTTCAGCAACTGGCGGCCCGACTCGCCGATCGGCCGATTCACGGCCCGATGCTCGGCTGCGTGACCGATCGCAGCGCACGGTTTTGGGTTCGCACCGCCGGGGAAGTCTCGATCCAGGTCGTGGCGAGCCCCGGCAAGGATTTCGCCCGACCGATCAAATCGGCCACCACCTTCACGGAAGCCTCGCGCGACTACACGGCGGTGGCCGGGGTCGAACGACTGCAGCCGGACACCGAGTATTACTACGACGTGTTGCTCGATGGCAAGTCGACGCGGGGGCCGGACTTCCCTTCGTTTCGCACGTTCCCGCCGGCGGGCCGGGCGGCCAGGTTTCAGGTCGGCTTCGGCGGCGGGGCCGGCTACACGCCGATCTACGAGCGGATGTGGGACACGATCAGCTCGCACAAGCTGCCGGCGTTTCTGCTGCTGGGCGACAACGTCTACATCGACAACCCCACGCGGCCCGACGTGCAGCACTACACCTACTACCGCCGCCAATCGCGGCCCGAGTATCGCCGGTTCGTCGCCTCGACGTCGATCTTGGCCATCTGGGACGATCACGACTTCGGGGTGAACGACTGCGCCTACGGCTCCGAGATCGACCAGCCGCAGTGGAAGATTCCCGTCTGGAAGGTGTTTCGCAACAACTGGAACAACCCGGCCTACGGCGGCGGCGAAAAGCAGCCCGGCTGCTGGTTCCGCTGCGCTATCGGCGACGTCGATTTCTTCATGCTCGACTGCCGCTACTATCGGGCCAACCCCCGGCAAGAGCGCGCGACCATGCTGGGCAAGGCCCAGAAGGCGTGGCTGTTGAAGGAACTCGGGCGGTCGCAGGCGACGTTCAAGGTGCTGGCCTCGTCGGTGCCGTGGGTGCTCGATGCCAAGGGAGGCAGCCTCGATACCTGGCGCGGCCATCAGGCCGAACGAGAGGAGATTTTCTCTTTCCTGGAGGAAAAAAGAATCGACGGCGTGGTGCTGATCTCGGCCGACCGCCATCGCAGCGACCTGTGGCGAATCGAGCGCCAGCACGGTTATCCACTCTACGAGTTCGAGAGTTCCCGGCTGACCAACGTCCACACCCACGGCATCATGCCCGGCTCGCTGTTCGGCTACAACCAGAAGTGCTCTTTCGGGCTGCTGACCTTCGACACCACGAAGTCCGATCCCGAGTTGACCTACCAGATCGTCAACATCGACGACGAGTTGATCCATACGTTCAGCGTAAAAAAGAGCCAGATTTCCCACCGATAGCCGCTGGCGGCTTCGCAACGCTAGTCGTCAACCAAGAACAGTCCCTCCCGCGGCTGCAACACCAGCTTGCCTTCCACCGGCGAACCGTCGTTCGTCTGCGGATCCTGTCTCGACGAACCTCGCAAACGCCGAAACGCCCGGGCGGGAAACAACTTCGACAGCTCGAACACGTACGGCCGCGGCGACGGATTGGCCAGCACCAGCCCGTGCTCGAAGCGGCGATAGATCGCGTCGGGATGCTGATGGGCGGTGACCGACGTGATCCAAACGGGCTCGGTCCCTTCGATGACCCATTCCAAGTCGATCGACTTCGACTTGACCTCGCGGAAATAATAGCCCGACTCGAACTCGCGATCGTTCAACCAACTCATGTAGCGGACTGGCTGCGTCTGTTCAGGAAAAGAGGTTGGCGTGTCGTGGCCTTTCGCTCCGAGCACCACAACGTCGCCCCAATAGCTGTGATCGGTCGTCGAATTGTCGTTGGGCCCGCAGTCGGAGACGAACTTCAGCCGGACCGTCTTGCCGCCGAAGTCGGACAGCGGCACGCGATGCGGAGTCCATTGGTCGGCAACCTGGGAGTGCTCGAAGACCTGCGTGTATGAACCCACTTTCCCGTCGTCGATCTCGGCCACCAGCACGCGGAACGTCACGCCGTCGCTCCGCCGGCGCGCGATTTCGCTCATGCCGGTGAAGAACTCCAGCCGTCCGCCATCGGGCGCGCTGACGTCGCGCCGCCAGAAGGTGTAACCGGTTCCGCCGCGGTATGGCGGATGGACCAGGTAGGCGTTGTGCGTTTTGCCGCCGAGCCTTTGCGATGCCACCGGGCGCACGGCGGCGCCGCTCTCGGCCTCGATTGCCGTTTCCTGCTTGCCGCGTCGGCACATCCCCGTCGGCGGCAGTTGCGTGCCGACCAATTGTCCCTCGGGCGGGGCGATGCCGACGTACGTCAGCCGGGCGACTTCGGCCGGGTAGCCGCGCATCGGCCGCCCTTCGGCGGTGACCGACACGAACAGATCGGGCCCGTCGCACGGCACGTCGGCCAGCCGAAACCGCAACTCGCCGCGGTCGTCGTTTGTCGCAGTTACTTTCAGCCGCCCGGCGTCGAATTCAAACTTCATGCCCTCGCCGCGCAGTCGCCGCAGCAGTTCGGCGGCGACCGGACGGCCTTGTCCGCCCAACACGTCGAGCTGCCGCTGGGCCAGCCGCACGGCCGGTCCCCGCGGCTGCCCGAGCCAGCCGAGGCGGTTTTCCGTCCCTTGGCGCAGCTCGTCCCAAATCCCCAGCAATTCGCCTGCTTCCGCCTGGGGCGAAAAGGAGTAGCAGACGGCCGAGTCGGTGAACATCGCCGCGGCCAGCACCAGCCGATGGGTGGCGAAGGGGACGTCCGGCCGCACGCGTTGTCCCGGCTGCCGACCGCTGGCGGTGAACTTGTGGTTGATGTAATTGAACGCCGGCGGGTGGGCGTTCTGTTGCCAGAAGAAGTACCGGTTCAAGCCGCCCGACCAGTCGCGCATCTCCCAGTCGCTCAGATGCGGAAAGCCTTCGCTCTCGATCCCGTTGAGGATCTGAAACGCCCGCTGGTTGTGCGTGCTGGCGCCGTCGGCCTGGATGATCCGGTCGGGCCCCATGTTGCGGCGCAATCGGCGGCAGAACTCGACGACGCCGATCCCGTACTCGTTGCGCCCGTCGAAAACGCCGTTGTCCATGCGGCCGTCGGCGTCGCCGTCGGGGCCCCGTCCCGGCGAGCGTCTGCCGGCGTGGTAGTGCAACACGTCGAACTCCAGGCCGTCGAACAAGGCCAGTTGGCCGTCCGGCGCAAAACGCGCGGCCAACTCGTCGGCGTGGACGTCGGCACAGGTGTGTCCTCGATCGTCGCGTGGGCAGCGTGTCGAGTAGTTGTAGAACCACATCAGGTGCGAGCGGCGGCCCCAAGGCCCTTCGGACACATGGGCGGCGGCGTAGGCCCGTGCTGCCGGAAACGCGCGGGGCGTCGTGCCGAAGCATCCCCGACGGACACGGATTACCTTGCGGCCGAGATTCACCGCCACGAGTTGCACCTGTTCGCTGTGGCCCCAATCGGGTCTGCCGCGGGCGTCGAGCATGCACAGGCCCAGGTCCTCGTTGGCGTTGCGGTAGCGCCCGGTCGCCAGGCGAAACAGCGTCGGGTTGTCCAGGCGGATTTCCGTTTCGCCCGACTCGGCCGGCACGTCGTCGAGGATCTTCGCCCCGTTATAGTACAGCCAATGCCCGGCGAAATACTTTTGGTTTTGGGTCTGGTACCGCGGGTCCCGGGCGTTGCCGTTGTAGTGCAGCAGCACGAGTTGGTCGGGATGTAGCTGCTTGAAGCGGTTGAAGAAATCGACGTTTCGCAGCGCGCGGCCCGGCACTTCTTCGTCGAGCACCTTTCCCTCGATCCCCATCAATCGCGAGAAGCAGGCGTCCCAACGGCCGAATGGAATCTGTCCGCTGGCCGCCAGCCCTTCGGCGGAGCGGAAGAAGAACGCCCGGGGATAGCCGCCGCGAAGGATCCGCAGCGACGGGGGTTCTTCCGCACGTAGCGTGGCGGCGACATGGACCGACAAGACGGCGGCCGCCATGCAGAAAAGCGTTGCTTTGGGACGCGACATAGTCCCGGAATGCCATTTAGGGGGCGGCCGATGAATAACTTCAGCATTTGGGGGTGGCTGGCGGCTGAGCGCAGCGAAGCCCCAGTCCCGATGTCCTGGGGCACCGCTGCGCTTTGCCCCAGCCACCCGACCCACAATTCTAATGTTGACGGTGCCTAGGGTTCCAAACCGAACTTGTACACCGTGGTCTGTTGATAGTTTTCGCCGGGGCGGAGGACCGTGGAGGGGAACTCCGGGTGGTTGGGGGAGTCGGGAAAGTGTTGGGTCTCCAGGCAGAACCCGTAGTGTTTCTCGTAGGCCACGCCGCCGCCGGAGAACCCGCCGTCGAGGAAGTTACCCGTGTAGAGTTGCACTCCCGGCTGGGTGGTGTGGACGTCCATCACGCGACCGCTTCGCGGTTCGACGACGTGTGCCGCCAACGACATCTGTTGGTCCGGCTGTTGGTTCAACACGTAGCAGTGATCATAGCCGCCCTCGACCTGTTCGATGCGGGAGCCGATGGTTTTCGGCTCGGTGAAGTCCATGGGTGTGTCCCGGACGCCATGCAACTGGCCCAGCGGGATCAGCCCGGCGTTGACCGGCAGGAAACGATCGGCGGCGAGCATCAACTGATGGTTCAGCACGTCGCCGGAGCCGGCCCCCGCCAGGTTCCAGTAGGCGTGGTTGGTGAGGTTCAGCACGGTGGGCTTGTCGGTGACGGCCGTGTAGGCCATGGTCAGTTGGTTGTCGTTATTCAAGGTGTAGGCCACCGTGGCGGTAAGCCGGCCGGGGTAGCCCTCGTCGCCGTCGGGGCTGACGTGCGAGAGGGTCACGCCCACGGAATCGTCGCCCTTGACCGGTTCGGCATTCCAGAAGTGCTTGTCGAAGCCTTTTTCGCCGCCGTGCAGGTGGTGGAGGCCGTGATTGGTCGCCAGCGTGTACTGCCGGCCGTCGAGGGTGAATTTCCCCTTGGCGATCCGGTTGGCGAATCGCCCGGCGACACAACCGAAAAACGCGTGCCGCCCGGCCAGGTAGTCATCGAGCGAATCGCAGTACAGCGTGACGTTGTCCAGTTTTCCGTCGCGGTCCGGTATTTCCACCGACGTGATCGTGGCCCCGAACGTGATCACCTTCACCCTCAGACCTCGATCGTTCATCAATATATATCGATCCACCACGCTGCCGTCTTCGGTTCGGCGGATCGTCTGTTGGCTAACGTTCATTTCCACCTCATGTGTCTGTAATCAGGTTATAGATACGCTATTTGTTGGGCAGGTTGACGAGGAATTCACGGCCCTTGAGGGCCTGCGCGTTTTGGGGATCGAGCTTCAGCGCCGAGTCGAAGTCGCTCAGGGCCTTGGCCGGATCGCCCTGCTGGTAGTAGAGAATGCCGCGGTTGAGGTAGGCCGAAAGGTAGCTCGCGTCGAGCCGAATCACCCGGCTGTAGTCGGCAATCGCCTGCCGCAGGTCTCCCTTCTTCCGATAGGCCAAGGCGCGGTTGTAGAAGACGTGGGTGTAGCGGGGATACAGCGCGATCGCCCGACCGTACAAGGCAATCGCCTGGTCGAACCGGTCTTGTTGATGATGGGCGAACGCTTCCTTGTATCGCGCGGTCGCCTCGGTCCTCGATTTCAACAGTTCGGCCTCCAGGCGATCGACCGTCTGTGGGCGGTCCTCCAGGCCTTGGCGGCGGCACCACTGCTTGTAGGCCTCGGGGCTTTGCCCGTCGAGCCGGATCAACGTCTTGTAGTCGGCCAGCGCCTTGTCCAATTCGTCCCGGGCGGCGTAAACCAGCGCCCGATGGAAGTGGGCTTCGAGGTGTCCGGGGTCGAGCCGAATCGCTTCGGTGTAGTCGGCGATCGCCCGCTCGGGCTGGTCCTTTCTGAAGTAGGCCAATCCACGTCGGAAGCGAGTGGCCGCGTCGCCGGGAATCATTTCGATCGCCCGGCCGAAGTCGGCGAAGGCCCGATCGAAGTCACCCTTGACGGCCCGGGCATGGCCCCGTTCGCGATAGACTTCGGCGTACTGCGGGTCCAGCCGGAGCGCTTCGTCGTAGTCGGCGATGGCCTTGTCCATCTCGCCCCGGTTGCCGTAGACGAAGCCGCGGCTGAAGAAGGCGGCCGGCTCCTTCGGACTGAGCCCGACGGCACGATTCAAGTCGTCCAGCGCGGCGTCCAGTTTGCCTTGCAGGGCCAGCGCATAGCCCCGTTCGCATTGGGCCGTGGCGTCTTTCGGATCGAGCCGCAGGGCCTGGTTGCAGTCGGCGACGGCCCGGTCCAGATCGCCTCGCCGGGAGTAGGCCGTCGCCCGGGCCGTGTAGGACTCGGAGTCGTCGGGCAACAGCCGGATTGCTCGAGTCAGATCGGTCACGGCCTGGTCGTAGCGGCCTTGCATCAGGCAGACGAAGCCCCGCTCGCGGTAGGCGTCGCCCTGGTTGGGATCCAGCCGGATGGCGACGTCGTAGTCGGCCACCGCCTTGTCGAACTCGCCATGGCTTTGGTGGGCGAAGGCCCGATTCATGTAGGCCGGGACGTATTTGGGATCGAGTCGGATCGCCGTGCCCAAGTCGGCCAGCGCCCGGTCGAAATCCTCTTTCAGCGCCCAGGTCAGTCCCCGGTCGCAGTAGGCCCTGCCGAACCGGGGGTTGAGTTGGATGGCGCGGGTAAACTCGCCGATGGCCGCGGTCAGATCACCCCGGTTGGTGGCCTCGACGCCCAGGTTGTAGGCCCGGACCGCCGCTGAGGGCGCGGTTTGCGGACGTGGGAAACCCTGCCCAAGGGGCGTTCGAGCAGGGATCTGTCCGAACGCCGCCTGCCCGAACACCGCCGGCCCGGCCGCCGGGGCGGCGACCACGACGATCAGCACCATGGCGGCCGTGGCGATTGCCGCCCACGTCGGCTTTCGTTGCTCGTTCATGGCATCTCTCTAAGTTGCGGGCTTCCGGCATGAGGCGGCCCGGTCGGAGGAGCGGGCCCGCGATGCGACCAGTTTAACACGCCCGCACGGAACTGCAACACTCGGCCAGAAAACGTTCAGGGGCAGCCGAAAAGCAACTTCCGCAAGAATTGTAGCCGTCTCGCTCCGCGAGACGAAGCCTCATCTCGCGGAGCGAGATGGCTACTTTGGAAAACCGGGAAATTGTTTATCGGTTTTCCCTTAGCCGCCGGGGCTAAACAGAAGAAGCCGGCCGCTGGCATCGCGGGCAGAAGAACGTCGAGCGTTGGGCCTGCACGATCCGCACGATCCGGGCCTTGCCGCACTGCAGACACGGCTCGCCGGCCCGTTGGTAGACGCGGTGGCAAATTTGGAAATTGCCGGGTTGGTTTCGGGCGATGCGGTAGGTGCCGTCGCGGAGCGTGGAACCCTGGTGGCGAATCGCTTCTTCGAGGACTTCCACCATGGCCGCGTGGAGTTTCTTCCACTGGGCCGGCCGCAGCTTGTTGCAAGGCAACTCCGGATGCGTTGCCGTGCGGTGCAAGATTTCGGAGGCGTACAGGTTCCCGATGCCGGCCAGCGCCCGCTGATCCAACAACGCCACCTTGATCGCCCGGCGACTGGACTCCAACCGCCGGCGAAGCACCGTGGCGGAGATTTCCAGGGCGTCGGGTCCCAGTTTCCTGGATGGCGACTCCGGGCCGTAGTCCCGGGCAAACCGGCGCGGCGACACCAAACGCACCACGCCCAGCCCGCGCTGGTTCCAGAAAAGGAGTTGACGGGCCCGGTTGCCGGAAATTGGCCCGCCGGACAGCTCGAATACCAATCGCAGGTGTTCGCGGTCGGGCGGTTGGGCCAGGAGGACGAGTCCGCTCATGCGGGGCTCGAAGATGATGCGGTCGCCGACGGCCGAATCACCGCCGTCCAGCTCGACCACCACCCGTTTGCCCAAGCGACCCACGGCGGCGATCCTTCGGCCCACCACGCGACGGCGGAAGTCGCTCAGGCGGGGGTAGATTTGGATCGGCCGCAACCTCGTTTTGGGCCGCTGTAGGTCGCGGATCCGGCTTCCCACCACCGGCTCGACGCCGCGGCGCATGGTTTCGACTTCGGGCAGTTCAGGCATGGGGACTTCGTCCTGTGAGGGCACACTGCATCCGACCGGGGATTCCGCTTTGCCGGCACGTGCCGACCGTGTGCAGTATAGTTGCTCCGGCGAGATTCCGCGAGCGATCAAGGCATGTTTCAGGCGGTCTGAACCTGCTTCCAGGCGGCCGCTTCCTCGCCGTCGAGCCGCAGGGTGAGGCACTTGGCGGCGCCGCCCGACTTGACGAACTCGCCCAACGGGGTCTCGCACGTCTTGAATCCCCTTGCCCGAAGTTGCCGGTGTAGATCGCCGCAGCCGGTATTGGTGACCACCGATCGTCCGACGACCACGGCGTTGCAGGCGAACCGGCACGCTTCGGCTTCGCCGACCGGGATCAACTCGGCAATCAGTTCCTCGAGCACTTTCCGCCCGTAGTCGTCAAACGCTTGGGGATAGTAGATCGCCACGTCGGCCGTCAGCGGACAAAAGCAGGTGTCGAGATGGTAGTAGTAGGGGTCGACCAGTTCCAGCGGAATCACGCGACAATCGAGCAGCGTGCCGATTTGTTGCTGTCCTCGGACGTCGCTACGGATGCGGTAGCCGGCAAACAGCGTGTCCCCGCAAAACAGCGCATCGCCGGCCCCCTCGAAGAAGTTGTCGCCCGGCAACCGGCGGATATGGAAACCCCGCTCGGAAAACCACTTCCGGCCGTGATGCTCTTCGCCTCGCCGTTGCGGGTGGCGAAAGTGGGAAAGGATCGCCAGGTCGCGGTAGATCAGCGCGGCATTGGCCGTAAACACCAAGTCGGGCAGACCGGCCACCGGCGGCAGGCAGGAAATCGTGGCGCCCGCCTCGTGCAACAGGCTCCGCAGATCCCGCCACTGACGGACCGCCAGTTCATGGTCGCACTGCCGCCGCCGATTCATCCAAGGGTTGATCTCGTAATCGATCCCGTAGCAGTCGGGCGGGCACATCAGGATCTGCGGGGATGAATCCATGAGTTGGTTTTCTTGCTAATCGACGTAGACGGTCAAACCAGAGCCGGCGACGGAAGCCTCGCCAGTTCCTGCACCAAGGCCTGCATGAACGGCTCCACGTCGGTCACCAGCCCGACGGTTTGAAACGTTCCCCGATCGGCGAGCTTGACGACCGTGGTGGGATTGATGTCGACACATACGACCTTGGTCCACGAGGGCAGCAAGTTGCCCACGGCGATCGAGTGCAGTGCGGTGGCGATCATCAGGCAGAACGTCACGCCGCGGATCTTCTGCCGCATCCGTGTCTGGGCCTCCAGGGTGTCGGTGATCACTTCCGGCAACGGCCCGTCGTCGCGAATGCTGCCGGCCAAGAGGAAATCGGTGCCCCCGCGGACGCACTCGTACATGATGCCCGAGGTCAGCATGCCGGCTTCGACGGCCCGCCGGATTCCGCCCGCTCGACGGATGCGGTTGATCGCGCGGACGTGGTGTTCGTGTCCCGCCTCGGCCCGGCTGCTCTGCAAACAGGGCCCGCCGCGGTCGAGATAGACCCCCAGGCTGGTGCCGAAGAAGGCCTGCTCGATATCGTGGGCGGCCAGTGCATTGCCGGCGAACAAGACGTCGATGTAGCCTGAGCGAATCAACTGGCAGAGGAACTCGCCGCTTCCGGTATGGACGATCGCGGGCCCCCCCACCAGCAAGGTCTTTCCGCCGGCGGCCCGATTCCCGGCCAACTCGCCGGCGATCTGGCGAATGGCCACCCCCTTGGGTTTCTCGGTGGACACGTTGCTGCCCATGAACTCGAAGGCTTGCGGCCCTCTAGGACGATCCTCAGGAAACACGCGCACGCCGGCATGTCCGATGACCACCGAATCGCCCGGGCGGACTTCGGTCATCGGGACGCAACGGGCGATACCCTTGGGAACGTCGACCACGATGCCGCAGTCCATCTCCTGATCGTCCACGGGCAGCCATTTCCCGGCCAGCCGCACCTCGGTTCGCTGGTTGGTGGTGGCGTAGAAGCCCTCGGGAAATGCGCCCTCGACGTCGGCCGGCGCCAGGCGACAATCGCTTGCGGCGATGAGCACGGCCCCATGGTCGGCGATTTGCGCCAGGATCCGCTGGAGCACGTCGTCCTTTTCGGCACGGACCTCGATCAGGGCGTAGCTAGGATCGCGGCGGGCCTGGCCAATCGTGATCTGCTTGATTCGATAGGTACCGCCATGGGCGCCGATGCAGTCGAGAATCTTCGGCAGGATGAAACTCTCGATAATGTGTCCGCGGACCTCGACGTCCTCGAAGGGAACGCTCGGCGTCGGTGGTTTCTGATCGGCCAACCGGGTCATGACTTCTCCTCCGGCAGGAAGCCTTGCCAGTTGAATTCTACGCATGCGGGGCTCCCGCGGTGCGGTCTATTTCGCCCGGCCGTGTTTTTCAAAGTGTCTGGTCAAGAGGACCGTTTTTCTCCCACTAGATCCGCGTGCCAAGGCGTGCCGCCAACATCCTCGGCGAGTGGTCCCAAGGCCCGAAATCGACCTCGGGCACCCCGAGGCGGCCCCCATGGGAGGTGTTGCACGAAGAAACGGCCGCCAGTCAGAATCCGTCCGACCGGCCACCTGAGCTAGAATAGAAGTGAAAGGGGAAATGCCGAAGCATCAGGACTACGGGGAGGATTGCCATGACGACCTATGCAATCGTTGAGACCGATGTGGGGTTGACCGTCGTGGGAATGGAGCCGGCGGTGTCGCCGGAAGAGGCGGCCGCACGATGCGGCGCAGTGGTGGTCGATCCCGGGCCGTACCCGACGTATGAGGAAGCGTGCGACGCCGTCCTCACGCGGGAAGAGGAGGAAGAGGATTAATGCGTAGGGATGCGCGGTGGGCGGTTGGTGCGAAGCCGCAAGCGGCTTTTGTCAGTGGGAGATGACCTCGGAGATGTGGCACACTCGCACCGGCAGCCCGTGCCGGCGAACTCCGTAGCTTAGATGGATCACGCAGGCCGGACAGGACGTGACCAACAGGTTCGCCCCGGTTCGCTCGACGTTGTCGATCTTCCGCTTGAGCACCTTCCGCGAGAGGTCGTAGTGCGAAAGCGCGTACGAGCCCGCGCCCCCGCAGCACCAATCGGCTTCGGGCAGTTCGCGATACTCCACGCCGGCAAGGGACCGCAGGATCCGGCGCGGCTCGTCCACAAGCCCTTGGCCGCGGGAGGCGTGGCAAGGGTCGTGATAGGTCACGATCACCTTTTCTGCCTCCCGCGAGACATCATAGTCGTCAAACGCCGGCATTTCGATCGATGCCAGCAGTTCCGGAAGGTCGCGCACTACGGCGGCGAAAGCGGTGGCCGCCGGGCGCCGCGGGTCGTCTTCCGGAAAGATCGTGGGATACTTCTTCAAGAACGCGGCACAGCTCGAACAATCGGTCACCACCACGTCGAACCGGTCCCCATCTCCGAGGTAATCGCCGAATAGCGGCAAGTTCTTTTCGGCCAACTGCCGCGCGGCGGGGAGGTCGCCGTAGGTTACCGCCGGCAGGCCGCAGCAACAATTGTCCAACACGTGTACCGTCTTGCCGATTTCGCGCAATACCCGCAGGGTCGCCTCGGCGGCGTGGGGGCACATGATATCGGTTCCGCATCCGACGAAGTACCCGATCCGCAGCTTTCCGCTGCCCTCGATCGCCCCGGGCGGCGTCTGTTCCCGAAAAGCCTTGGCGGGAATCCGATCGACGATCTGTTCGGCGCGGGGGAAATCCCGCCCGAAGATTCGCAACAAGCCCAGCGCCCGGGCCACTTTCACCAGTCCACTTTTCTTCCCCAGCGCCGCGGCCCGGGCCGCCAGCCGCAGACGGCCGGGATAAGGCAGGATCCGCTCGAACAGCAACTTGTGCAGTCGGCTGCGGCCGACGCGATCGAGGTACTCGGAGCGGGCCTGAACGATCAAATCGGCCGTGGCCACCGCCGGGAAACAATTGGCCGTACACGCCCCGCACAGCAGGCACGCGAACAGCGGCTCCTCGAGCTGGCGGTCCCATGGGATGCGCTCTTCGATCAACGCCCGCAACAAAGCCAGCCGGCCGCGCGCCACGCCCGCCTCGTGGCCGCTGGCGCGGAAAATCGGACAGGCCACCTGGCAAAAGCCGCAGCGGTTGCAGCGGGCGATCTCGTCGTAGTGCTTCTGGATCTCCATCTACTTCCCACCCGGCAAGCCGCCCGGCGCGAACACGTGGTGCGGGTCGAGCGCCGCCTTGATTCGGTGCATCAGCGGCCAGTCCGTTCGGGGCGGACCGAACACGTCGTGCCGCCCGGCGAATTCCTGGGGCACTTTTTCCAATAGGGCATGGCCCCCCGACTCTCGGGCAAGCTTGCCAAAGCGAATCCACGAGTCGCCCGTCAGATCGGACAAGCCCGTCATGACCCGGCCGCAGCCGAAATCGACCATCACGGCCGCTTCCTGCAATGCGTCCAACTCGGCCGACAGAAAAACCGCTACTTGATCCAACGGCAGATCGGCCCGCAACAGCCACCGGCTGTGCTGGAGGATATCGAAAAACGGCTCGCACGTTCCTTCTTCGGCCGTGTACTCCTGCAGCTTCGGTTCGCTGAGGCCGACGTCGGCGAAGAGCGTGCGACAGTGGTCCGTTTGAAAATCCACCGTCTCGTCGAAACCTTCGAATCCGGCCAGCAGTCGCCAAGCGCCGACCGGCCGGCCACCTTGACCGTTCACTTTCAGGTCGGGGTCGTCCGGCACGGCCACGACAAAAGTTGGCTCGAATTTCGAGCGGAGCAACTCGGTGGCGGCCGCCGCGCATTGCCCAAGTGCGCCGTACGTGGCCAGGGCCACGCAGCGCTGCGGGCGTGAGTACACGCGAAAGGTCAACTCGGTGATCAACCCGAGGGTCCCGCGGGAACCCACCAATAACCGCGTCAGGTCGTAGCCGGCGACGTTCTTGACCACGCGCCCGCCCGCGGCGATCGCCTGGCCGGCGCCGGAGACGAATTTCAGTCCCAGCAGCAGATCGCGCGGAGCCCCGTACCTCAGCCGCTCGGGCCCGCAGGCCGCCTGCGCCACCAGCCCGCCGAGCGTGCGCCGGCCGCGTATCGGCAGGCGAATCGGCAGCCACTGGCCGCGCTCGGCCAGGACGTCTTGAAGTGCCCCCAAGGTCATCCCCGAGCCGACCGCGACGACCTGGTTGGCAGGGTCGTAATCGACTACGGCGGACAACGCGGTGCTGCGAAACGGAATCGCCGAACTCTCGCAAAGGTTCGACAAACCGGGTTGCGTGCCGTTGCCCGTCGGCATCAGCGCGACGCGCTCGGCCACCGCACGCCGGACCATGTCGCAGGCCTCGTCCACGTCGGCCGGAACCAACTGGCGCCGGTCGAGCGCTTCGACTCGGCTGGAGGCCGGCTGCTGCTGCGGCTCATCCTGATCGGCCGGCGGGGGGAGGATCTTGCCGGGATTGAGCAGATCGTCCGGGTCGAACGCCTCGCGGAGCCGGCGCTGGAGTTGCAGGTCGGCCTCGGAGAAGATCAGCCGCATGGCGTGAGACTTTTCCATGCCCACGCCGTGCTCGCCCGTGATGGTGCCGCCCAGGGGTACGCAGGCCTCCATGATTTGCATTGAGGCCTCGTGGACCCGCCGGAGTTGCTCGGGATTACGGGAATCGAACAACAGCAGCGGATGAAGATTTCCGTCGCCGGCATGGAAGACGTTGCCGTGCTCGAGTTGATGGGCTCGGGCGATGTCCGCCACGCGTTGCAGGGCTTCCGGAAGTTGGTTGCGCGGCACGGTGCAATCGGACACGAGGTAGCTGGGCGCGAGCCGGGCGATGGCGCCGAACGCGCCGCGGCGTCCCGCCCACAGCACGTCGCGCTCGGCCGCATCCTTGGCCCGGCGGACTTCACGGCATCCGTTGCGGGTGCAGATTTCGCCGATCCGCTCGGCCTGCTGCTCCAGTCCGGCCGGCGGCCCGTCCACCTCGACGATCAGCACCGCGGCGGCGTCCCGGGGATAGCCGCACGGCTTGCTGTCCTCCACGGCCCGGATCACCGTGGCGTCCATCATCTCCAGCGTGGCCGGCATGATCCCGGCCGCGATCACGTCGGACACCGATCGGGCCGCGTCGGCAATGTCATCGTAGACGACCAGCATGGTGACGACCGACTCCGGCGACGGCAAGATGCGGACGATCAGTTCGGTAACGATCCCCAGCGTCCCTTCACTTCCGACGAGCACGCCGCGGAGATCGTAGCCGGGCGGATCCAACGCCGCTGAGCCGGTTTTTGTAAAATCCACCTCGCCGCCGGGCAACACCACGCTCAGCCCGAGCACGTGGTTGGCGGTCACGCCGTACTTCAGGCAGTGGGGGCCGCCCGAGTTCTCGCCCACGTTTCCTCCCAGCGTGGCCACCTTCTGACTGGCCGGGTCGGGGGCATAGAAAAAGCCCAAGGGGGCCAGCGCGTTTTGCAGTTCGAGATTGGTCACCCCCGGCTGGACCACGGCGTAGCGGCCGTCCGGCCGGAGGTCCAGAATGCGGTTCAGCCGCGACAGCCCGATCACCAACCCGCCTTGCGGGGCAACGCTGCCTCCGGAGAGATTCGTGCCGAACCCCCGGGGAACGTAAGGCACGCGCGCCCGGGTGGCGGCCCGCACGACTTCGGCCGTCTGCCGGGTGTCGGCGGGCAGGACCACCGCACTCGGCGTCCCGACGGCCAGCGACCCGTCGTAAGAATAGACCTCAGTTTCGGCCCGGCCGCTGGAGACGTAGTCGTCGCCGACGATTTGCCGGAGTCGTTGCAGGAGGTCAGGATCGATCATGCTGCATCGTCCTTTGTGGGAGGCGACTCCGTCGGCGATCGATCCTGGAAAGCAACTCCCCTCGCCGACGGAGTCGCCTCCCACAGCGCTTAATCGTCGTACACGGCGGCGGCCGCTTGCTGGGCGCCTGAGCCGACCGCCACGCCTTCGGCCTTCAAAATCGTCTCTATCGCGGCGAGAAACGTCACCACGTTCTTGCGGCGACAGGCTTCTCCCATGATGCCCACGCGCCACGCCTTGCCGGCGAAATCACCGAGCCCTCCGCCGATCTCGATCCCGAAATCCTTCAGCAACGCGCCGCGCACTCTCTTGTCGTCGGCCCCGTCGGGAATCTGGATGGTATTGAGCATCGGCAGCCGCTCGGCTTCGGGCACGACCATGCTCAGTCCCATCGCTTCGACCCCGGCCACCAAGGCACGGTGGTTGAGCCGATGACGGGCGTGACGGGCTTCGAGTCCTTCTTCGGCGATGATCCGCACGGCTTCCCGCAGTGCGAAGATCATGTTGATCGGCGCCGTATGGTGGTATTTCCGCTCGCCGCCCCAATAGCTGGCCACCATGCCCATGTCGAGATACCAGCTTACCACCGGGTGGCTGCGCTGGTTGAGCGTCTCGACGGCGGCCGGGCTGAACGAGATCGGGGACAGGCCGGGGGGGCACGACAGACACTTCTGCGTGCCGCTGTAGACGACGTCGATCCCGGTCCGGTCCACGTCCACGTCCATCCCGCCCAGCGACGTGACCGTATCGACCAGAAACAACGCCCCCTCCTCGTGGGCAATGGCCGCCAGATCGTCCAGCGGCTGACAGACGCCGGTGGAGGTCTCGGCGTGTACCACGGCGACGACTTTCGCGCCGCTGCCCCGCACGGCGTTGCGGACCGCCTCGGGATCGATCGCCCGGCCCCAGGGGGCGTCCACCCGCGTCAGGCAGCCGCCGATCCGAGTGACAATCTCCGACATCCGCGTGCCGAACACGCCGTTGACACAGACCACGACCTCGTCGCCCGGCTCGACCACGTTGACGAAACAGGCCTCCATGCCGGCGCTGCCGGTGCCGGAAACCGGGATGGTCAACGGGTTGTCGGTCCGGAAGAGATATCGCAGCAGCCGTTGCGTCTCGTCCATCGCGGCCAGGAAATACGGGTCCAGGTGGCCGATGCACGGAGCCGACATGGCCCGCAACACACGGGTGGAAACGTCGCTGGGCCCCGGCCCCATCAATATCCGATGCCCCGGATCGATGTCCCTGAACTCCTTCGGGTCGATCGTCATTTTCGCTGTCTCCTCGTCTGGTCGAACAAACCGGCCCCACTCGTCTACGATGCCCTTGAGTCTACCGGTCCACGACGCAAACGGCAACCGGGTTACTCGGGACCCCCAGCTCTGCTGGAGTGTGCTCGGCAGGGATAGTAGCCGTCTCGCTGGGAGGTTGTGAAAAATAGCTTTGGAGTGCGGTGACTTGTCACCGCTTTCCTTTTCCTCTTCCGACCGTTTTTCCCGATCAATGGCGCCCTCGCTACTGCGAATCGGCGGGAAAAAGAAAGCGGTGACAAGTCACCGCACTCCAAATGGCTACTATTAGCGCGTCGTCGTTGTTTGCGTCGCCCACAAACGGTATATTGGTACCGTGGGAGGACCCGGTGTGGATCGCCACCAACCCCTAGCTTACCGAAAGGTGAACAAAATGGCTGAGCACGTTTCAAAGCACGAGGCAAACGACACTTCGACACGAAGACGCTTCCTGGAGCGTCTTGGACGCGGCGCCGTCGCCGGCAGCGTCGTGACGCCGCTGCTGCACGATCCCCACTCTGCCGACGCCGCCGAGGCAACCGCCGGCAAGGTGCGGTATCGCCAACTGGGTAAAACCGGCCTGAAGGTCTCCGAGGTGGGATTCGGCGGACACAGTTGGGCCTACCGACAGGTCCCCGACGGCCAAGGCGGATTCCGCAAGGTCACCGTCGACGAAGCCGTGGAGATGATCCGCGCGGGACTCGACATGGGAATCAATTTCTTCGACTCCTGTACGCCGATGGAAGAATCCTCCGTCCCCGGCGAGGCACTCAAACGGCTCCGACGCCGCGACGACGTGATCGTCAGCATCCGCGTCTCGCACAAGATGAAGGGCAACGAGAACGACAAGAAAGAGATCTACCAGTGGACCGAGGATCGGCTCAAGGCGTGGCAGACCGACCACGTGGACCTCTGCTTGCTCTGCAACACCGAGAACGACACGCCGTTGTCCGGCTACTGGGATATGTCCTATTCGCTCGAGGCGCTGGACAAGTTGAAGCAACAGGGAAAGATCCGCTTCACCGGCTTCGGCTGTCACTTCACGCCGCACTACTTCCGCGAGGCCTTTGAGAAATTCGGCCGCCACTTCGACATCTGCTCGCTGCCCTACAACGTACGGCATCGCGTGGCCGAAGAGCTGATGCCCGAAGCGAAGAAGCTCAATATGGGCGTGATCACGATCAAGCCGTTCGCGCGGGGATCGCTGCTGAAGAAACGCGATCTGGCGGACGCCGACGCCGGCCTGCCCCGCGACATGATGGCGTTTGTGCTGGAGAACGAAAACGTCGACGTCTGCACGTGCGGCGTGCATACGATGGCCCACGTCAAGGAGAACTTCAGCGCCTCGTGGACCCCGCTGACCCCCGACGCCCGCCAACGACTCGCCCGGGCGGCCACCACCCCGGTCACCGCCGGAGAGTACGCTTGGCTGGAGAAAGACTGGCGATATGCGTAGCGTGGCGTCCTCAGGAGCAGGCGCAGGGCAATTTCTCGCCGTAGTGGTATGGTTGCTGGGCGCCTGCGCTGGCTGCCAGAACGACACGGTCGGGCCGCCGGCGGAGGCAGCATCGCCGAACGCCGCTGGCGATGCTGCGGCCGTCGACAGCCGGGCGACAACGTCCCGTGGGAACGAGCCCGCTGTGCCGGCGCCGGACCCGGCCGGCGCGGCCGCGGTGACCGAAAACCCGCTGGGCGGCTGCCAGCAGTGCCACGTCGACGTGGAAGACGAACTGATCGGCACCGCACACTTTGATGAAGGCATAGGCTGCATCAAGTGCCATGGCCCCAGCCAAGGACATGCCGCCGACGAGAACAACGAGGTCGCTCCCGACCACGTCTACGCCCGCAAGGACATCGACGCCTTCTGCGCGGATTGCCACGAGTGTACCCGCCCGGCCGACACCGAACCGGCAACGCCCGAGGTGGCGAAAGAGGTGTGCATCGACTGCCACGGGCCGCACGACCTACAGCTTGCCGGGGCAGAGTAGTACTCCGTCAACTTCGATTCCGGGGGTGGCTGGCGGCTCCGCCACCAAGACGCGGGCCGCTCTCCTCTTTACGAGGTAATGGCCCGCGATTTACCCTTGAACTCACCACGGGTTTCCAGGGCGGGTGCTTCCTCTTCTTCCATGATCTGAATACGGAAGTAGGGTGATGAGTCTGGGCGCAACGGGAGACGCCTTGCGGAATCGCATAGCATCCAGGTGACATTAAGAAAACACTCGCCGAAGAAGGCCGCCACACCCTCGGCAATCTTCTCGTCCGATCTTGCCAGCTGAGCCAGATTATCCATGTGCTTCTTGATCGCAGTAGCATGACATTTCACCATATCCACCGGCTCCAGTTCTCGTGGTACCGGCTGGGCAGCAAGATCGCAGCCCACGGCGTCGGCATACGCCTGCAAGTCGCCAAAACGTACATCGGCATCTTTCGCGTTTTCCAGCTTCGAGATTCGGCTCTGAGTGCATCCAATGTGGTCTGCAACATTTCGCTGGGACAACCCCCGCGCAGCACGTAGCGCAAGTAGCTCCTTGATCAACCTTCTTGCTGCAATGTGCTGATCGAATTCGGCCTGAAATGTATCATCCGGTGCAATGTCTCGCAGAACTTCCGAGACACTCGTATATTGCTGTTTATCCACCGGTCTTTCCCTCTCGCATGCCAAGATTGTCAACGAAGTCACTGGCGTATTGAATATCCGCGCTCTGCGAATTCTTGTCGCCGATCGTGATCAAGTGGACAATTTTCGTGGTGTTGTTGGGAAAGGTGTAAAGTCGGGTCTGTTTGACACCGGCTCCAGCTCCTTTCTGGTCTATTGCTTTGATCCCCTTGGGTTCATCGTGAATGAAGCCATAGCGAGCCGCGTTCTCCAACAGCGCGCCCCAATTCAACGCCGTGAAAAATGTGTCAAGGTTGTCATGCATCGCCTGCAACTCGCGGCGATGCTTCTTGGGCCATTCCTTAACCCGTTTCTCGTATTCGACATTTGGTTCGAGCTTCCACGCTGAATCATACCATCCTGGAATACTTTGACAATACCTATCCGTACATTCGGTAATCATATTCCAAAATGGAATCGTTGTCAACCCCAAAATGCGCGCATAGCTAGCACGAACGAGAGGGGTTGCCACCACCTCTGATGGTGTGGCAGGTAGAACTTAGAGTGCGCGTCAATTGGCAACACGCTCTTAGGACACTACCCAAGGCCAAGAAGCGACTTCCGCCGAACTTGCGAAACGGACTGCTAGTTGGGGAAGTCGATCTTTTCGTCTTCGACCGCCTTGCGGAGCTTGCTGAGGGCCCGGGCCTCGATCTGGCGAATTCGCTCCTTGGTCACGCCCAGCTCGGCGCCGACCTGCTTCAGCGTCAACGGCTCCTGCCCGCGCCGGAGCCCGAACCGGCGGACGATGATCTTCTGCTCCCGTTCGTCGAGCCGGTCGAGGATCCGCTCGACTTGGACCTCCCGCTGCAACTGGGCCGACTCCTGCTCGAACTGGTCGGACCGGTCGTCCTCGGCCGAGGTGAACATCTCGGCGTGGCTGGTGCGGAAACGGTCGCGGTGGCGATGCTCGTCGGGGATGGTTCGGGCGAAATTCTTCATGATCGCCCAACTGGCGTAGGTGCTGAACTTGTTACCCCGGGCGAAATCGAACTTCTCCGCCGCCCGCATCAACGACATGTTCCCGTCGCTGACCAACTCGAAAAAGTTCTCCGCCGGCCCCACGTGCCGCTTGGCGATCGAGACGACCAACCGTAGGTTCGCCCGGATGATCTGGTTCTTCATCGTCACGGCGTCGTTCTAAAGACGCTCGATCTGGGCCATCAAACCGTTCTTCGGCCGCGCCGGGTCGAGCGTGTCGCGAAGCTTCGACGCCTTGTACTTCAGGTAATTCATCTTCCTGAACAGGTGGCTCTCCTGGTAACGGGTCAACAACGGCACCTCGTACAAACTGGCCAAATAGGGCGGCAACCCGGAGGGCAGCCGGGCCTTCTTGATCGGTTCATTGTTGACCGGCAAGGGCCCCAACACGGCCTTGTCCCGCTTCTGCGAGAAAAACTGCGAAAACTGCTCGTTGGCGATGCAGTCCAACGGCAACTCCATCACCCGTTGGGCCCGCATCTCGCCGACGATCCGGTAGATGCTGGTGCGGGTGCGACAGAACCGCTTGGCCAACGCTTCGGCCGATTCGCCCCGGCGGTACTGCTGGAAGATCTTCCGCTTGGTTTCCATCCGCAACGGCCCGTGGCTGTCGGGAAAAATGGCCAACTCGGGATGCTCCTGGTCGAATTGCTTCAGCGTATAGCGGATGGTTTCGGCACTGCGGCCCGTTTTTCGGGCAAGCCGCTTGGTCACGTCGGCCGGGCATCCTCCCGCCCGGGCCAGACGCCGGGCGCGGTGGACGATCATCGCCCGCTCCTCTTCGGTCAACTGGGTGAACCGGCCGCCGCGACGGACGCGCTCCGTATTCTCGGCCACAAACCGATCCACTGAACTCTCCAAGAACCCCACTCGCTTGCGGCCGTCCAATACGAAACGCCGGCTGATCAGCCCCTGACGACGCCAGCGAGAAATCGTCTTGGTCGATACCTGGAATTTTCTGGCCAACTGGTCCACGGTCAGCACCCGTTCGCCGGCCGCGTCGGCCGGAACGTTCGCCGCATCGGAGACGTCCTCGACGAACAGCCGCAGATCGTGACTGGCCTCCTGGCCGCTGAGTTTCAGATCGGGATAGGCCTCGGGCCGGAAGCTGGTGATCCGCAGGTAGACGTACTCATAGGAGTAGGTCCGTTTCGGATCCAGTTCCCCCAACAGTTTTTCGGCCTGATCGGCGTACTGGATCTTCTTTTCTCTCGGCGCAAACCGGACTTGTTGATCGCGGAGTTGTCGGATGGCTGGATTTTGGTAGTCGGTATGCATGTTACCTTCTCATATCGGCGGGGCCCAACGAGGAGGGCCGGCAAATCATTCGCCGGCGAAAGCCCGGCCTCTGCTACCCAAGCGGCCCTCAATGGCCGACCGTGGCGAAACCACTACGATGAAGTATATTCACAACGCCTCACTTGTAACAGATCGGACTTAAAAAAATACAGGCCGCGACGTCACCCACGAAAAAACACCCCGAAGAATGATCAGGATACCCCTCATTGCTACTTGTTCTTGGGGCCACATTCTCTCTCGCTTCCATCTGCCCATGAATCTCCTACGCAATTAGATGCCCGAGAGTCCACCAAAAGTTCGCTCGACGGCCCACTTTTTCTTCCCCTGAATCCTCCCAGATTGTCTGGATTGACGCCCGGGTTGTGATCGTAAGACGTTTCATGGCCTTGTGTTGAATTTAGACGACGCTGGCTGTAAAAAGGTTACAAGAATTCGGCTCCCAAGTGGAGTTTTTCACGAAACATCCCGACTCCATGCAAACGTCACGCCGGTCTGCCAGGATTTCTCGTTACCCAACTGTCCTAGTATGCCTATTTTCAATTGACGCGACCTACGATCGCCAAAACCGTTGCTTTCTGCTGAACTGAACAAACTCTCGGGGCCGATTTAGCGATTACGGCACGCAACAGGCCGTGCCAGAGCTCAGCGGCTCGTCGTTGCAAAAAGGGGACGGGGCGCTTTTTCCGCAGCGTTGCCTTCAATCGCCAACACCTCAACTGGAAAAAGCCCCCTGACCCCCTCTTGTAACGCCCCTCCTTGTGGACCCGACTGCCCTTGACGTACGCGAATCCCGGACGAAACCGAAAAAAGGTGGTTTGCCTATACCATGAGAAATCTCCTCACCCGATTTGCCGTAGCGGCGTTGGGCATCGTGGCCGCGTTGGCCGTGCCCGCCGAGAGTGCCGAAACCAAGCCGACTTATCGGCTAACCAGCGGGCGGAAGCCGGGTCAAACCGACCGGGTGGTGGTCCTGCTGGAAGTCGGCGGCGACGTGATCCGCAACGTCGAAGGCAAGGACGACCGGTCGAAAATGAGCGTCGTCTGTCACCTGACCTACGACGAGAAAACGCTCCTGGTTGCGGATCACGCCGACGGCGACGCCCGATCGGTTCGTCATTACGAAAAGGCGACCGCCGCGCTCAAAGTGGGCCCACAGACGCTCGAGCCGGCGCTGCGACCTCAACGGCGCTTGATCGGCGTGAAGATCGATTCCCAACGGGCGACCCTCTTTTCACCGCACGGACCGATCAGCCGCGACGAGTTGGAGTTGATCGACGTGTTGGGCAACAGCTTGCTGCTGGATCGGTTCCTGCCCCAGCGTCCGGTGGCCGTGGGTGAAAGCTGGGAGCACAGCCAGAAGCTGATGGCCGCCCTGTTGGGGCTGGATGCCGTCGCCCGGACCGACGTCCACAGCAAGCTGACCGAGGTGAGCGACGCCGCCGCGAGGATCGAGTTGGTCGGGCGGGTCGAGGGCGCCCTTTATGGCGTATCGACGGTGGTCGAGATGAAGGCCAAATACCGTTTCGATCGGCGGAGCAAGCGGATCGACTGGTTCGCGATGTTGGTCAAAGAGCAACGCAACAACAGCCACGTGATCGAAGGAGTCGACGTGGTCGCCCGGGTGCAGTTGCAAATCGCGCCGAACGCCGACTCCCCGCAACTGAGCACGGCGGCCCTTGAAGGCCTGAAGCTGGAGCCGGACGCGGCCGCCGAACAATTGACGTACCGATCGGACGACGGCGATTGGCAGTTGACGCACGACCGCCGCTGGCACGTAATGTACGGCGATCGCGAGGATCGGGTCGTGTTGCGGTTGGTCGATCGCGGCGAGTTGATCAGCCAGTGCAACGTTTCGCCGCTGCCGAAAGCCGCGCCCGGCAAGGGGATCGCCTTGGCCGAGTTTCAAAACGACGTCCAGCGAGCCTTGGGCGACGCCTTTGGGGAGTTCGTCGAAGCCGGGCAACGGGCCAACGAGGCGAACTACCGCGAGTATCGGGTGGTGGTCCGTGGTACGGTTCGCCGGGCGGTCGATAAGAAGGTTCTGGAGTTGCCGATCCAATGGAACTACTACCTGGTCGCCGACGAGCATGGCCGTCAGGTAGCGTTCACTTTCAGCGTAGAAACGGGGCTCGCAGAGCAACTCGACCGGGCCGATCGGGAACTGCTCAGCGCGTTCCGTTTCATCGATCCCAAGCTGGCCAGCAACGGCAAAGAGTGATCGGCCGGCGGGAAGAGTATTGGCCAAGAAACAAATGTTTGCGGGCCGGCAATGCAGCGGCGCCTCAGGACCCAAACGTCTGGGGCACCGCTGCGCTTTGCCACCAGCCACCCAAAATGCCAAGTTGTTCCGACGTGCGTCATCAGGCGCTACAAAAAAAGCCGCCGGCTTTCCCGTAGGGAAAGCGGCGGCCTTGGAATCAAACCTCTCGCCGATTGCGACCGGATGCGTCGCTGCGAGACAAGCGGGGGTCGGGCGTGCTACGGCACCAGCCTCGGTTGACCCCGGCTAACGCCAAAGGGTTGGCACCTCCGTCGGAATACCAGGCGAGAGGCTCAAGTCCAATCAGTGTCGATCCTGTTCTGCAAAAGGTATCGGCAGTTTCCCGCCACTGCTTGCGGTTGAATCATGCCCGCTGCACGGCTTCCGCCGGGCGACGGCAATCCGGGCGGGCCACCTGCTCTTGTATTGTACCTTGCGGCGCCGCCGAATTCACCAGAATCCCGGCCGTTCTCGAAAAACGCCGCGATTTTAGCGAGCTTGATTGCCGGTCATTTCAGCTTTGACGGACCATCTTGGGAAGTTGTGGAATCAAATCCGTGGTTGCGGCTGAATCCGTCGGGTGGCTGGGGCAAAGCGCAACGGTACCCCAGGACGTCAGGACTGGGGCTTCGCTGCGCTCAGCCGCCAGCCACCCCCAAGATCGAGATTGACGGAGTGCTAGCCCCGCAAGGACGTGAGATTTGGGGGACATAAGCGGACTGCGCAGTCTGGGTGCCCGTGGAACCCGGCCACAGAGGCTTGATGCTGAGGGCCTGCCCCGGGCGGCACGGTCCGCACGGCCCGGGCAATGTCCGCCCTGCGCGTCCGCTGACGAACATATCAACTTGCCATCGAGAACTCTTGTCATCCGCTTGAAGTCGGGGCCCTGACCGAGTATCCTGCAAGTCGTGGTTGCTTGTACTGCCGGGATGGCAGCGTTGCCGTCCCGGGCGTTCGGCGCCGTCTTGTTGGAAGAAGGGGCCGGGCGACGCGTTTCCGCGGGCTTTTGTCCCGCCTTGTGATGAGGATGGCAGCAATGCCGCAGGGTGTCATTAAGAAGCTGGTCTCGGATCGTGGTTTCGGATTCATCTCGGGAGAAGGGGTCGATGTCTTCTTCCACCATTCGTCGGTGGCAGACGAGGGCTTCGACAATCTTCAAGAGAATCAGCCTGTCGAGTACGAGATTGAGGAAGACGGCGGGGGACGAGGCAAAGGGCCGAAAGCTTCTTCCGTCAAGCCGGCTTGACCCACGCCTGAAACCAGGCAGGCCTGTAAATCGACCGAAGACCAGCGGCGAGGATTCGGGCGCGCTGGGGGCGTGCGCCGTGGGCTCCGGGCAGAGGGCGCGACCGGCGTCGTTGGTGTTGCGTGGCACGGCTTTGCGTACCGTAGTCTGGGTCGAGCGGCGTATCACTGGATATCTCTGCCGCTGATGGGCGATTGGATTTACAGTTTTCGGGCAGCCGAGCGAGGCCCACCTTCCCCTTAATGCCGAAAAAGGTGGGCCTCGCTCGACGAAATGCGCTGCTGGCCTGCTCTGCGACACAATACAACCCGCCTGGCCCCAGTCCCCCTATTGCCCCCGCTCGACCCAGCCTACGATCAATCTGCAAAGCGAGATTGGCGGCTATTGAGCCGGTCACCGCCGCCCTTGACCGACCGCACGGTCACGGTATACGGGCCTTTGCCTTGGACCAGCCAGCGGACGTGAACCGCCCCCATGCCGGGGACGTTGGCGATCCGCATTTTCTCGGGCCGCCGCTTCTGCTCATCGGCAGTGCGAAACAACGGGTCGTCACTCCAAAGACCGAGCACGACCTTCAGGTCCTTGCCCTCGATGCTCACGAGGTCGGGCGGCGTGATCTTGTGCGTGAGGTCGACCGCGGCGTGGGTCGGAGTCAGCTTGCCATTGGCCACCACGGCGATCACTTCCACCAGTCCGCCGGCGGCCGGCTTCGCCTCGACCGACTGCACTTCGACCTGCGGCATCTGATCGGCGTGGTAGAGGGTGAAGGCCATGTTGCGATGGCATTCCTCTTCCAGCAGAAACGAAGGCGGCTGACGCCCCCAGTTCTTTTTCAGTCCGCCGACCTCCACCTTGCCGTATTGGGGATGGTCCACTTCCTTCCACGGCACGGTCCCCTCGCCGAACAGCAGGTACTTGTCGAAGGCCTGCTTCTCTTCGCTGCGGTCGGAGAAGCCTTGGCTTTGGTCCCTGCGGAAATAGTTCAGCGAGGTGAACAGCTCGTTGGTGTAGCGGAAGACGCCCCGCATCATGTAGAACCAATCGCCTTCGCCGCCGTAAACCGTGTATAGCCCGGTGGCCGTGTTGACGTATCGGTAGCCGGGCAACACGAGTTGTCCCTTCGCGGCGATCGCGTCGTAGACCTTCAGGTCGTCCGGTTCGATCTGGTCGAGTGTGGTTCCCGGTCCGCGGAGGATCATCCCGCCGGTGTTGTGATACTGCTGGGCCCCGGCGATGTTCGGGTGCTCAAGCACGAAATCGGCGACGGCTCGGTTCTCGGGCAGCGAGAAGGGGTAGCGATAGGCTCCGCGTTGGATATGGCCCGGCTGCCACCGCCAAGCCCAGTCGCGGTTGGGGTCGTAGTAGCCGTCGCCGTCCTCGTTGACCCGGCCGTCGCCGTCGTTGTCGAATCCTTCGGAGCCCAACAGGCGGTATTGGCCCGGCTCGTCGTTCTCGGCGGGGATCATCAGGTGGGGATACTTGGCGTGCGGCTTATAGCGGCCGTTGGGATCGCGGATCCGCATCCGGGTGATGTGGCCGTCGCCGTCGAGATCGTCCGGGCCGTCCTCGTTGACCAGCCCGTCGCGATCGTCGTCCACCGGCACCTGGCCGCTGCGGGGCGAGTGGGTGGTGTTGGGCCGATACATGTGGGCGTCGCGAGAGTCGGGGCTCATCATGGGCACCAGGTAAAAGGTCCGCTGGTCGACCAGCCGGGTAATCCACTGGCTGCGGCCGTACATTTCCAGCAGGTACCAGGCCGTGTAGAGCGTGACTTGCGTTGCCTGGATCTCGTTGGCGTGGATTGCACCGCCGATCCAAAAGGCCGGCTTGTTGCGGCCGTCGCCTTGCTCGAAGTCGGTGATCGTCAGCAGCCACATTTCGCGGCCGCCGTACGACTTGCCCAGGCTTTGCAGCCGCGCCCGCTTGGGGTGCGCGGCAACCATGGCCTTGATTAGCCTGGTGACTTCCGGATAGTCGTGATAGCGGTTCCAGCGGACGGCCACCTTGGGATCGGCCGGGGCGCCGGCCGGCTGGTAGGGGCCTTCTTCCGCCGCCATCGCCGCCGGTGACGTCGCCAGTGACGTCGCCAGTGACGTCGCCAGCAACAGGAGGTTTGCCGACGCCGAACGCAATGCAGGACGCAGGTGTCTGCTCACGGTTTTCTCGCTTTCTTCTTGCCGGCGGGTTTCGGCCGGCGAAGGCGCACTTTCCCGATCGTTGTGCCGACCGAAGCGCTCCACACGCGCACCTGCAACGCGATCGGTTTGTCCTCCTCAGCAATCACCAGCCACGTCGATTCGGCCTTGCCGCCATGGCCGGCCAGCGGCGAGAGCTGCAATCGGGGGTGACCCGTGACCAGCGAGACGCCGTCGGGAAGCTCCAACTCGATCTGCAATCGCTGGGGCTGACGGGTGGTCAGTCCCATCTGCGACACGGTCGGCAGGTAGCCCCGGTTGACGGCCACGGCCTTGACCCGCCAAACGCCACCACCGAGCGGTTCTGCTTCGGCCTCTTGGATCACCACCCTCGGCAGCAGTTCGGCCAGCTTGCAGACGAATTGCCAGTGCTTCTTCGCCAGCGGCTCCAACTGCTCGGCGGGCGGATTCAGCCGCAGAAACGGCCGGAAGCCGCCCACTTCGACCCGCTTGTCCGGAAAGTCGGGATGTTCGATCTTCGTCCAGTCCAGGAAGCCGTCGATCCCTTCCCGAGCGAACCACCGCAACGCGTTGAGTTGATCGGCCACCCGCTCTTTCTCGGCGGATTCCTCTTCCGACTCTTCATCTTCATCATCCTCTTCAGAATCCGCCCGGTCCGGCGCGTCCTTCTCGGAAGACTCTTCCTTATCTTCCACGCCTTCCTTGTCTTGCATGTCGCCATTCTCGTCGGTTTCGACCTTGGGAATCCACCAGCCACGGCAGGCGAACGACCAGCGGCCGTAATGGAAATAGGCCCACTCGCTGAACGAACCCTCGCCTTCGGCCGACTCGGGCGGGTCCTCGCCGCCGTGGATCTCGCGGTACTGCTGGGCCACGAAGTCGAAGTACGGCGCATCGTCCGACAGCACGGCCGTCTTGATCCGCTGAGACTCCGAGTCCGAGTCGGGCTTCCATGGCCGCATCAGGTTGTCTTCCGGCGTGAAGGTCAACACGGCGGCGATGTTGGGATGGTCGTAGGCGAAATCGGCCACCGCCCGGGTCTCGACCTCCGACACCTGGTGTGGCCCGGCACCTTCGCCGAAATACGCATAGCGAAACGTGAAGTTGCGGTTGAAAGCCACGCCGCCGGGCGGGTCTTCACCTTGGGCGTCATCGTCGTCGTTGTCGCGGCCCTCGACAAACAACCGGTAGCGGCCGCGCTCGTTCTGCTTCGCGTCGGCCTTGATCAGCACCCGGGCGTCGCGGGGATCCGGCATGTAGCGGCCCGTCGGATCCGACACCCGCATCATCGTGATCCGGCCGTCGCCGTCGAGATCGTCCGGGCCGTCCTCGTCCAGTTGGCCGTCCCGGTCGTCGTCGGTCGGCCGTTGGTTGCCGGCCCGCTGGTGATAAGGGCGGCGGAAGAAGGCCTCACAGGCGTCCGGCGACGGACGGGGGATGATGTAGAAGCTCAGCCGATCGAGCATCTTGCGAACCGCCTTGTCGGCCTTGGCCTGCCGGACCATGCGCCGGGCAATCCGCACGGCCAGTTCGCTGCCGAGCAGATGCGGCGGGTCGACGCTGCCGACGATCAGGACGGCCGGCTTCTGGTCGACCTTTCCGCTGCCGATCTTCAGCAGATAAACTTCCCGACGCCCCCGGGTGCGGCCCAGCGACTGAAGCGTGGCCAACTGCGAAGCGGCGATCGACTCCAACTGCAAGCGATACGCGTCGTAGTCGGCGTATCCTTCGACGGCCGGCTTGCCGGCCACGGCAACGTGGCCAAACAACACCAGGCCGAGCACGGCGGCTGACGGGGCGAATAGGTGCAAGCGGGCGGTGGGATGTTTCATGCGGGTTGTCTACCGGAGCAGCAGATCGCCTTGGCGGGCGGAGAGCATTGCGTTGCGGTGTCTTTTGACGGTGTCTTTTGACGGTGTCTTTTGACGGTGTCTTTTGACCGTGTCGGGCCACGCCACCTGACCTTCCTTGACGATTATAGCCTTTCCAATCAGGCGGCGACAATTCTCGGGTCCCGAGACCCCTCGTTGCGTGGGGGGACTGGTTACCACCGCACGAGTGTCAAACTCGGCCAGAAGCGCCGGGTGACGGGGACTTTTCAGAACAATCCAGAATTCCTGTCGGATTTGCCGGCCGTTTTACCATGCGTTGGTAGTGACGCTTACAACACTTTTTCCCCAAGTTACTTCAGGGAGGTGCGAGATGACTGGTATCATCAAATCGAGTGTTTTGCGAACGAGCATTTTGCGAACGGTGGCCTTGGGCGCCGTGGTGGCTGTGGTCTTGGCCTTTTCCGTCGCCGAGGCGAAGGCGGACATCAACGCACACGTCACCATCAACAACCAAGGCTGTGGTTGTGCGGACGTCTTCTGCGACGGACAGTACCTGGGCCACGTCGAGGGACACCGGTCCAAGTGCTTCCACCTGCACCGCTGTGGGGGCGATTGCTTTACGGTCATGGTGCGAGGCGAGTGGAACCAGATGCTGGCCGCCCGGCACATCCACGTCCAGTGCGGCTGCACGAAGAACGTGTATCTGACCGTTCACTGACACCTGGCGTGTTCGCCAAGGTGCATCCACTGCCAACGGCCGCCGGGAACGGTTTCCCGGCGGCCTTTTTTGTTTTTGCGGTAAGTTCGCGCAACCCGGTGGTCGATATCGAAGATGCGTACCGTTGTGGCCGTGATGCCGCCGATTGGGGGCCCCCGGGGGGGCCAAGAGAAACGATGGAACCAATTCTGTTGAACGAACAGGCCCAGCAATGGGCCAACGACATCCTGGTGTGGATCGGTTTCGGCACGGTGGTGGGGCTGCTGGCCAAGGCGATCATGCCCGGCCGCGACCCCGGCGGGGCGGTGGCTACGCTGGCCATGGGCATCGGCGGCACGGTGATCGGCTGCGGGATCTTGGCCTATTTCGCCGAAGGCCAGCGGGTAACGCCGATCAGCCCCGCGGGCATGGCTGTCGCCACCGGCGGAGCGTTTATCATCCTCTTCTTCTACCGCTTGTTGGGCGGCTACTGGTTCGTCGAAGGCGAGCAGATCAGCCGCCGCCATCGCCGCCTCCGCCGCCGTCGCCGCCGTGAGGATTACTACGTCGACGCCGAATAGCCCTTCTCTGTTGACGGGAAAATCGTCACGGAGCCGCAACTTCGCGGTTGTCGCCGATCACGGCACTCACCGACCGGAAATGGCTCTTGCTTGCGGTTCCCCGTTTCCACGTCGAATGCGAGAGGATGGCTGCGTTGCCTCTCCCCAATCCCCCGTAATACCCCACAACTCCACCGCCGGATTGTAACCGAACGTGGCCGAGAGTGCAGCGTGGGGCAGATTCATTGCGACGCGCCATACCTTCCCAGATCGCTGGTCATGGCAAGAGCATTATGGTAGATTCGGCCTGAGTTGTCAGAGTTTCGGGGAGGGGGACCGCGCGGCATACGCCGTGCGATCCAGTTGACCGGTGAAAAACCGGGAGAATAGGAGCGAAACATGAAGCGAAACTCGATGTTTGCCGTGGTCGTCGTCGTTGCGGCGGGGGCGATGTGGTCGGTCTCGGGCCAGTTGTCGCCCAGCGACGCGGCGGAGAAGGAGCCGCTCGAAAGTCTTCAGCCGGCGCAGCTCCACATTCAGTTGCGCGGCGTCTCGACTTGAATGTGCGTTGACGAAAAAGGAGTGCGGTCTGCACTCAACGCCATTGCCGAGGTCGACTCGGTAGAGATTTTGCCCTATTCGGACACCTATACTTTGACCTTCCGCCCGGGGGTGACCCCCGACGAGGAACTGGTGCGCGAGGTGTTCAAGGGATGTCAGTACAATGGGCGGAGGATGGAAGTGGTGGAGGACCCCAAGGCGCCGCGTCCCCTGCCGCCGGCCCCGGCCGACAACCCCACCACGTCCGGCCGTGTTGCCCTGGGGCAGCGACTGTTCACCGATAAGCGGCTGTCACGGGACCGGACCACCGCCTGCTCGACCTGTCATCAGGCGCGGCGTGCATTCACCAATGGCCAGGTCGCGGCCGTCGGGATCGGCGGGCAGAAGATGCCGCGCAACGTGCCCACGCTGCTAAACGTGGGCTATCGCCGCACGCTGTTCTGGGACGGGCGTGCACACCAACTCGAGGAAATCATGGTCCGGGCGCTGGAGCATCCGGCCGTGATCCACATGACGCCGGACGAGTTCGTCGCACGCTTGCGTTCCATCCCGGAGTACGTCCGGGCGTTCGACGAGGAGTTTGGCGGTCCGGTGACGGTCGAAGCCGTCGGCCGGGCCATGGCCGCCTACCAGCGGTCGTTGATCAGCGATGCGGTGCCCTTCGATCGGTTTGCCCGCGGAGAGGAAGACGCGCTGAACGAGTCGGCCCGTCGCGGTTACCTGGTTTTTCGCGACCGGGCCAACTGCATCACCTGCCACAGCGGTCCCGACTTCACCGACGGGGCGCTGCGACGAATCGGGGTCGGCTGGAACGGCAAGGCCTATAAAGATCCGGGGCTCGGCAAGGTCACCGGCAAGCCGGGCCACGCCGGCATGTTCAAGGTTCCCACGCTGCGCGAGCTGAAATGGACGACGCCCTATATGCACGACGGCAGTTTCACCACCCTGGAGGAAGTGGTCGACTATTACGACCGCGGCGGCAACGAGGGTACCCCCACCGATCTGAAAGGACCCATGAAGCTGACTGACGCCGAGAAGAAAGACCTGGTGGAGTTCCTCGGCTCGCTCAGTTCAGAGCGTCCCCGGGAGAGGACCCCACCGACGCGGTTGGTAGGTCCTTGACGGCTGTCAAGGAACAAGTGGTGGGAGGCGACTCCGTCGCCAATCATCCCGGGTCGGGCTCGCCGTCGAAGACGCCTCCCACAAGCTCGTTGCAGTACAGTGCGCGACCAACCATCGCGGCTTTGTGGTCTTAGACCTCCAGCTTCTCCACCTGCACCGCGCACACTTTCGTCTCAGGGATCTTGCCGTTGATCGTTTGATAGCGGATGCCTTCGGTGGCGGGGTTGTATTCCATCTCCAGGTCGAGCCCGGCTCGGCGGCATTTCGTGACGTTGTTGCGTCGCTGCCGACAAACGGGAAGGCCGACGATCCAACCTCGGCCGCAGCCAAAGTAGCCGCAGCCGGGAATTGGTTTACACACCGCCGGGTTCTTGATAGAATAGTTCGTGTCGCCCCGGCAGGCAACAACTCCACAGGGGCCCCTCCACAGCGACTGAAGACAAGTTCCCGTCACCACGCAGCTCGAGGTATCGAAATGAAGACATGGCAAAAGGCCGCGACCACGACGTTTGTTATCTTGATGGCTCTTACGGTCGCCCGGGCCGAGGACACGGCCGCAGAGGGAGAGTGGATCCAACTGTTCAACGGCAAGGACCTTTCCGGCTGGAAGGTCAAAATCACCGGCCACGAGCTCAACGACAACTACGCAAACACGTTCCGCGTGGAGGACGGGATCCTCAAAGTGGCCTTCGACCGGTACGAAAAATTCGACGGCAAATTCGGCCACCTGTTCTACCACCAGCCGTTTTCGAACTATCTCCTGCGGGTGGAATACCGGTTCGTGGGCAAGCAGGTGCCCGGCGGTCCCGGCTGGGCCTTTCGCAACAGCGGTATCATGATCCACGGCCAGTCGGCCGAGAGCATGGAAAAGGGCCAGAACTTTCCGGTATCCGTAGAAGTGCAACTCCTCGGCGGCAGCGGCTCCGGGAACCGGCCCACCGCCAACGTCTGTACGCCGGGTACGCACGTGGTGATGGACGGAAAGCTCATCACCCGGCACTGCAACAATTCCCGTTCCAAGACCTACCACGGCGACCAGTGGGTCACGGTCGAACTGGAAGTGCGCGGCAACACCGTCATCCGGCACAAGATGGAAGGGGAGACGGTGATGGAATACACCCATCCGCAACTGGACGAAAAGGACGCCGCCGCGCGCCGGCTGATCAAAGACGGCGACAAGATGCTCCATGGCGGCTCGATCTCGCTGCAGTCGGAGAGTCATCCGGTGGAATTCCGAAAAGTCGAACTGCGGAAGCTGGAAGATTGACGCGTTGGCAGGTGTAGGCGGAGCCGCAACCCAAAGGGGGGTTAGGGGATTAGGCTGTTAGGGAATCGAGGTTCGAGTGTGTCTTTGTATCCCTAACAACCTAATCCCCTAACCGCCTACCTCCGAACTCGCTGTAAGACAACACGTTACGGCCTTGCATCGAAAAACTTTGAGGATGTTTCCTCAATCCTGAAGACTAATGGCATATCACACGTAAGGATATGCTGAAGCATAACCTAAAGGCTCATTTCCGGCGAACGTACGTGTAGAAAGCCCCGCATAGTTCGTTGTCGTCGGCGTCGTAGAACCAGGTTTGCAGCTTCGTCTGGCCGGCGGTGAGCTTGACGACGAAGGTGGCGGCCTTGTCGTGGGGCCCTACGGGCTTCGAGACGTCGACGCCGGCGATCTTCAGTCGGGCCTTGGCGGCCGGCAGCGCCAGACCTTCGGGAAACTCGCCGTCGACGCCCCGGTACGGCGGCAGGGCGGCGGTGATCGCCGCGTCGGCTTCCATTGGCCAGCGGCGCAGCGAGATCTCGTAGTGTCCGTCCCGCTGGATTCGAACGTTCCACGGGCCGTTCAACACCGGCGACGGCCGGCCCAACGGCAACGAGCCCTCCACGACCTGCGTCTTGCCCAACAAGCGGACGTCGAACGGCTGCGCGGCGATCACCAGCGTCGGGGCCAGCCAGTCCAACGACGTTAGACACGCCGGGTTTTCCTCCGCCGAGCCGATGCTGATCGTGCTGAACCGCCTAAGCGTCGGTTTCACCCGGGTCCACCACTGCTGGTAGTGGTTGCGCATTTTCTCGACGACGTCCGGGTGCCCGGCGGCGACGTCGCGGTTCTGTCCCGGATCGGTCCGGACGTCGTAGAGCTCCTTGCCTCGCACCAACCGCCACTTGTTGAACAACACGGCCGAATCCCATTTCTCGGGATCGGTCCGTACCAGGCCGCCGTACTGCACGACCTGCATGCGGAGCGCCAATTCGGGCTGCGGCTTGCCCCGCAGCAGCCCCGCCAAACTGACGCCGTGGAACTCGGCCCCTTCAGGCTTCTTCAAGCCGCAAAGGTCGATCAGGGTCGGCAACAGGTCCCGGCCGCAAGTGAGCGCGTCCACGTCGCCGGGCTTGCGCAATCGGCCGTCTGGCCAGCGGACGAAGAAAGGCACGCGGTGGCCGCCGTCGTACAGACTGGCCTTGGCCCCGCGCATCCCGGCGTTGTAGATCTTGATGCCGCCGGTGCCGCCGTTGTCGGTCATGAAGATCAGAATCGTGTTGTCTCGCAGGCCCGTCTCGTCGAGCATCGCGTCCAGCCGGGCCATGTTCTCATCGATGTTGGCGATCATCCCGAAGAAGCCGGCGACGCCATGGTCCTGTTCCTCGTACTGTTGCCGGTACTTCTTGGGCGCGAAAAACGGGCCGTGCGGCGCGTTGGTGGGCAGGTAGGCGAAGAACGGCTCGTGCTTCCGCCGGCATGCCTCGATCCACTTGATCGCTTCGGCGAACCAGACGTCGGTGCAGTAGCCGGGATACTCTTGGATCCGGCCGTTGTGGCGGAACGTGTCGTCGAAGTAGTCGTTGTTCCAGAAATCGGGCGTCGAGGTAATACCCCATCCCAAGTGATAGACCGCCTCCTGGAATCCGCGGTCCTGGGGGCGATGGGGATGGTTGTCGCCGAGGTGCCATTTGCCGAAGATACCCGTGCGGTAGCCGGCGGTGGCGAAGACCTCCGCCATGGTCGGAAGATTCGTCCTGATGAACGTCCGCCCCGAACAGGCGCAATAGGCCCCGTTGATCAGGGCGTCCTGGCCGCTGAGCAACTCACCCCGGGTGGCCGTACACATCGGGGCCACGTGGAAGTCGGTGAAACGAATGCTCGTCTCGTGCAGCTTGTCGAGATACGGCGTCTTCAGCACCGGATTGCCGTGACAGCCGAGGTCTCCATATCCCTGGTCGTCGGTCAGGACGAAGATCACGTTGGGCCGTTTGGCCCGTCCCGTTTCCTCGGCAAACACGGGCTGGCAGGCAGGTCGGGCCACACTGCAAGCGGCCACTACGGCGCCCAGGACCACCATCGAAGGTCGGCGCGTCTGGTTCGTTTGATTCAAGGTTTCTCTCCTTTTTCACATCGAACGGCCGGGATGAAGACTAATGGCATATCGGACGTAAGGATGTAGGTTATGCTTCAGCCTATCGCGGCGGAGCCGCAGCCAAAGGGGGGGTTAGGGGATTAGGCTGTTAGGGAATCGAGGTTCGAGTGTGTCTTTGTATCCCTAACAACCTAATCCCCTAACCGCCTAACCCCCGGGCTCACTGTAAGACAACCCGTTACGACCTTGCATCGAAAAACTTTGAGGATGTTTCCTCAATCCTGGAGACTAATGGCATATCGCACGTAAGGATATGCTGAAGCATAACCTACGGCATGTCAACCGCGGCTAGCCGGAGCGATGCTCCAACTCCTCCCAGCGTTGGTAGGCTTTGGCGAGTTGATCTTCCAGCCGGCGGAGCATGGCCGTCTGGCGTGCAATCTCTTCTCCGGGACGTTTGTAGAATTCGGCGGTGGACATCACCTCGTGCAGGTTGGCGACGTCGGCCTCCAGCCGTTCGATCGTGGCGGGCACGGCCTTCAGCTCCTGTTGTTCCTTGTACGTCAAGCGACGGTTGGCGGTCTTCGGCCTGGACTTCGGGGAGGACGACGCGGCCTTTGCCCGACCCGCGGTGCTGTCCGCGGCGTTGTCCCGCTGATCGGAGACGGCCTTCGACCGCTGTTGCAGCCAGTCATCGTATCCGCCCACGTACTCCTTCACCTGGTCGGCTTCGAAGACGATCGTGCTGGTGACCACGTTGTTGAGAAACGCCCGATCGTGGCTGACCAGCAACACGGTCCCGTCGTACTGCACCAACAACTCCTCCAGCAACTCCAGGGTCTCGGTGTCGAGATCGTTGGTGGGCTCGTCGAGCACAACCACGTTGGCGGGCCTGGCGAACAGGCGGGCCAGCAGCACGCGGTTGCGTTCGCCCCCGGAAAGGAAGCGGATCGGCGTGCGGGCCCGCTCGGGTGTGAACAGGAAGTCCTGCAGGTAGCCGATGATGTGCTTCTTCCGTCCGCCGATGCAAACCGAATCGTAGCCGTCGCCGACGTTCTCCTGCACAGAGCGGTCCTCGACCAACTGCTCGCGGAGCTGGTCGAAGTAGGCGATCTGCAGATTCGTTCCCAGCCGGACGGTGCCTTGCGTGGGCGAAAGCTGTCCCAGCAGGACGCGGAGCATGGTGGTCTTTCCGGCCCCGTTGGGCCCGATGATCCCGATCTTGTCTCCCCGCATGATCGTAGTCGAGAACTCGCGGATGACCGTGTTGTCACCGTAGGCGAACGACACCTTCTCGGCATCGACGACGAGGTTGCCGCTGCGCGTCTGCTGGTGCAGTACCATGCGGACCTTGCCGGGCGTAGTCCTCCGCTGCCGGCGTTGCTGCCGCATCCCTTGCAGGGCCCGTACGCGACCCTCGTTGCGCGTCCGCCGGGCCTTGATTCCCTGTCGGATCCAGACCTCCTCCTGGGCGAGCCGCTTGTCGAACAGCGCGTTCTGCTTCTCTTCGGCGGCCAGGGCGGCCTGCTTGCGTTGGAGGAACGTTTCGTAGTCGCACGACCAATCGAACAGCACGCCGCGGTCCAGTTCCAGGATGCGATCGGCCAGGTTGCGCAGGAACATGCGATCGTGCGTAACGAACATCAACGTGGCCGCCCAGCGCTGGAGGGTCCGTTCCAGCCATCCGATCGCTTCGATGTCCAAATGATTGGTCGGCTCGTCCAGCAACAGCAGGTCGGGCTCCCCCACCAGCGCCCGGGCCAACAGCACGCGGCGTTTCATCCCGGACGAGAGGACCTCGAACGACGCCTCGCCGTCGAGTTGCATCCGCGACAAGACTTGTTCCACCCGCTGCTGATCGCGCCACGCCGATTCCGGCCCGTCTTCCTGCGGCGATAGACCGCCGGCGACCACGTCGGCCGTACGCCCGCGGACGTCTTGCGGCACGTCCTGCGGAAGCAGCGACACGCGGGCGCCGCCGGCCAGCACCACTTCGCCTCCGTCCGGCTCGACCTGGCCGCAGAGGATCCGCATCAAGGTCGACTTGCCGGCCCCGTTGCGTCCCAGCAGACCGATCCGCTCGCCGCGGCGGATCCGACAACTGATCCGATCCAGCAAAGGCGGACCGCGAAATCCGATGCTAAGTTCACGAAGCGTGACAAGGGCCATGGCTGCATTCTAAACCGGGTCGCACGATCGCGAAAGTGAGGCTGTAGGAGGATTCTGTAGGTCAGGGCAAGCATGACACCATTCCAGGATGAGACGGACCACTCGATGCGCTAGGCTTAAGCATAACCCACCGAGCTACTCCGCCGAGTCTGATTGCTTGGGCTCCGACGTGTTGTTCAGCAGATACTTGAGCAAGTGGAGAAAGTCGGCCTCGCTGAGGGTCTTTTCGGCCGCGTTGGGCATGGGCGAAAGCGGCGAGGTGAACCGCTCGTCGATCGCGTCGTGATCGAGGCGCAACTGCTTGCCCTCGGCGTCGACCAGGATCAGCACGCTGCCTTCGTCGCGCAACGCCAGCCCGGTTTGCGTCAGCCCGTCGTCGGTGATCACCACCGTGCTAAGGAAGGCGGGATCCACGTTGCGGTTGGGATCGAGCAGGTCTTCCAGCAGCCGATCCAGCCCGCGCAGACCGATGCCGTCGAGCTCGGGTCCGAACTTCTCGCCTTCGCCGGCGATCCGGTGACAGATGCCGCAGTGCTTTTTGAATGCCGCCTGGCCTTGCTGCGGATCGGGCACTTTGATGTTCAACTTGGCGGCCAGAAAGGCCGTTCGCCGCTGTTGGATCAAACGGGCCACCGCCTCGTCCGGCGGCGGCAGCCCTTCGGTGAGCTTGGCCAGCCGGGCTGCCAGATCGGGCACCTTGGCCCCTTGCAGGTTCCGCTGCACGAGACCTTCCCGCAGCAGCCCGGGCGAGGCCTTTCCTTGCTTGACGGCAGCCAGCAACATCTCGGCGCCCGGGCGCGATGCGGCCAACGCGGCGGCGACCTCGACGGCCAGCCGGTGATGGGCCGTCTGTAGACGCTCGAGTAAGAGTTTGCGGCCGGGGTCGGTGTTGATTTTCGCGAGGGCCCCCGCCGCCTTGCTTCGCAGCGCGAGGACCTCCGACGGATTGCCCAGCATCGCCCCCAACAGTTTCAGCCCCCGCGAGCCGCCGGCGGCTGCGCAGGCGTCGACCGCGGCGGCGCGCAACGGTTCGCCGTGTCGCCTCGACGCCGCGATCTCGGCCAAGGAATCGTACAGCACGTCCAACCGCAGATGAGCGGCCAGTTGGACCCCTTCCAATTTGCGTGCCCCGTCGTCGCGGGCCATGAGTTGTCGGGCCAGCCGCTCGGCCCACGGGTGAAACGACGGCGGCAGCGCGCGGCCCCGCTCTTGCATCGCCGACAGAAACGGCCGGAACACGGCAAGCTGTCTGCCGGCGTCGGCCGTTTGCCAGCTCAGCATGTGTTCCAGCAGGGCGTCGGTCTGCTCGTCCGCCGTGTAGCGGGTCGTGTAGTGAATCATTTCCCCAAGGCGACGTTCGTCGGCCTTGCCCGCCGACAGCGCCGCAAGCACGAACCGGGCCGACGGGGCGTTGCGGACGCCAAGGCTGACGTCCAGCAGGCGATGCGTACGGTCGGCGTTCTCGCCGAGTTGGGTTTGCCGGGCGCAGATCTCCGGTTGTTTCAGGTGGTCGCGCAGCGCCATCCGGACCGTGTGGATCAGGTAGGTATCCTCCGGCGGCGTCTCGGCCCACAAACGCAGCAGCGGATCGACGTTGGCCGCATCGGGGTGCCGGCCGAGGGCATCGGCCGCCGCCCGACGGACGAACGGGTCGGCATCGAACAGTTTCTTGCGCACCAACTCGCCCAACGGCACCTCCGTGGCGTCCCAATCGGCCCGTTCGGCCATGGCCTTGACCAAGTGGACGCGGACCAGCCGATCCTCGTCGTCGGCCAGCCGCCGAACCAGTTCGTCGTCGAGTGCGTCCAAACGCGCCAGCACCCACAAGCCGTGGGCCCGTTGACGCGGGTCGCACGGCTGAACGATCCACTTGCGCACCGGCCCGCTCGCCTCGGCCCCGAAACGATCGACGATTTCGTGCGTGGCCAGCGTCCGCACGGATAGGTTCGCATCGCCCAGGCAAGTCCAAAGCCGCGGTAGCTCGAAGCCCCTCAGATCGTGAATCTTGCGGCGTCGGCCGGGTTGCTCAGACGTTCCTTTCCAGAAGACCCGCCACACGCGTCCACGCTGGCGGTCGCGTCGCGGGTGGGTCAGCGGCACTTCGTAGTGGCCGATGATGCAGTTGTAGAAGTCGGCGATGTACAACGCCCCGTCGGGTCCCAGCTTCAACTCGACCGGCCGAAACCAGCGGTCGTCGCAGCGAACGAAGTCGGGCAGCTCGATCCCGCGAAGCGAAGAGCCCCGGGCGACCACCCGATCGTGGTTCACCCGCCCGGTGACGCTGTTGCCCATGAACACCGTATTGCGATACTCTTTGGGAAACTGATCGGCTGCGTAATAGGCAACCCCGGAGATGGACGTCGAGCCGTGGGTGTGCTCGATCAGCTTCGGCCCGAACCCCAGACCGTCGTGCGGCTTGGCGAAGCTGGGATAGCAGGCTCCCCGCAACGGGCTGTAGGCGGGCTTGGTGTGGCAGTCGGCCGTGAACAGGTTGCCCAGCGAATCGAAGGCCAGCCCATAGGGATTCACCTGGCCGTGCCAGACTTGCTCGATCTGCGAGCCGTCGGGGCGGAAGCGATAGCCGTTGCCCGAGTTCATCGTGATTTGTCGCTCGCCGCTGCCGGATACCTGCGAGGTGTTGCGAAACCCGTGGCAGGCGTAGATCCAACCGTCGAGCCATCGGGTGAATCCGTTGTTCATCCCATGGGTGTCGACGTTGCCGAACTCGGTGTAGAGCACCCGGCGGCGGTCGATTTTTCCGTCGCCGTCGGTGTCGTGGCAGCCGAAGATGCTGGGAACGCTGAACACGATCGCCCCATCGGGTATCGGCGCGGCGCCGGTGGGCATGCTCAATTGGTCCACCAGCGTGGTGACCGTCTCGAAGTGTCCGTCGCCGTCGCGGTCCTCCAACACCTTCAGCGAATCCCGCCCGGGACCTTTAGGCGGAAAGGGATACTCGACCGTATCGGTCACCCAGAGCCGGCCGCGGCGGTCGAAGCTGAGATTCAGCGGTTTGTGGATCTGCGGCTCGCTGGCCACCAGTTCGATCTCGAAACCGGGCGGCACGTGGAACTTTTCGAGTTGTTCCTGCGGCGTCAAGGGGCCCTCGGGCACCACGTGAGGGTTTTGCGCCGACGACGAACCACCGGGCCACGCCAGCAAGAGCCCAAGAATTATGGACCATCGGTTGCAGGTCTTGCCGGGCATGCTCGCTTCTCCATTGGGGATGGGAACCAGGTGGCACGGGCAAATTCCCAAAATCACGCAAGGCCATTTAGAAGTAGGACTGCAGCGTGCCCCGGCGGCGGACGTCGAGCGTGGCGCAATGGAAGCCGCCGCCGTAGTTGAAGTGGTTGGCGAACGGACAGGGAATCGGCTCGAACCCCCAGTCGGCGAGCATCTTGATCAACGGCTCCTGCGTGGCTTCGACGATCACCCGTTGCGGGTCGAGCATCACTACGTTCATGCTCAGCCATACGCTGCTGAGATCGAGCACCTGCGAGGGACCGGTCACCGGCGCCGGGGCCTCGCGGACCTCCCAACTCTTGAACGCGTCGGGGAGTCGGTCCTTGCCCAAAAATTTGGGGTTCACCAGCACCTTGCCCGGCGCCAGGGGAACCAGCGTGGTGTCGATGTGCATCGGCTGATGGTGTCGCGTTTGGACCTCGTGAATCGTGTAGTCGTCGCCCAGGTGCCTTCGCAGCCATTGCAACCCGAACTGGTTGGTCACGTTGCTTCGGGTGGCGAAGATGTCGCGGCCGCAACGGGTGAAGTCGGCGGCGTCGAAGGTCAACTCGGACTCGTTGATGGCGTAGCGCATCGGCTCGCCGTCCTGGGGAACCTCGTACTCGTCGTCGTAGAACGAGTCGGCCAGCCGGGGCTTCGGCGCGGCCGTCCATCGCGCCCCGGCCCGGAAGTATTCGTGAAGCAGCGGACGATAGGCGTGCACCTCGAATTGCCGCGATCGCCACGCCATCGGGGTTTCGAGAATCTCGTTGCCGATCACCAGCAGCCCGTCTCGCGGGTTGGCGATGTTGTATCCGGACGGGCAACTCCAATCGGGCGTGGAGAACGAGGCCGTCTGCGGAATCGCTTCGGGACGCCGAACGGTCACGCCCTCCGACTCCAGAATCTTGACAAACTGGTCCAGGTCGTTCTGCGCCGCGTCGATAAACGCCGGGGGAGCGGCCTTACCGGAGAAGATCTTCAACAACTCCCAAGAGTGCTGCGGCGTCGCCGATTGGAGGGTCACGTGCCACGGCGGCACGGCCGCACCGCAGACGCGCCCCACGATCACTTCCTCCAAGGGATCCCACTCATTATAGGAGCAGACAACGGACTGAGCCGTGTCGGTCTCTGAGGTTACAGCCTGCGCCATGATCTTCCTTTCCACTATCGAAATCCGAAATCCGTCGTTTCCCGGCAGCCCACCCCGATCTTAAACCACGCAGACGTCTTGTCAAGTAGGCGACCGTGCCAGGAAATCCCGTAGGTCAGGGCTTGCCCTGACGAAACTCAGTGGGGCCGTGCAACAAGGCATGCGTCAGGGCAAGCCCTGACCTACGGGCCGTCCGCAAATCATCAAGGCCCGCCCGCACCCTCCAATTGCTCGATCATCCCGGCAAGGAACTTCGCCAGACGGTTCGAGGCCAACACCGCGTTTTCTCGGAGCTTGTACATGTCCTTCAGACTCGCGGGGCGATGCCATGCGGCTGCGGTGGCGGCGCCGAGTCGGGCCGCAGCGGTCTTTTGGGCCAGCAGGTGCTCCACGTCGGGGGGTAGCTCGTCGTCGACCGCGTCGCCGATCACCCGGACCGCCAGGAAACGCACTTCGCGGCGGCGACACACCTCGGCCACCGCATACGTCTCCATGTCGACCGCCAGGGCGTCGTATTGCTTGCCCAGGGCGTGTTTTTCCTCCGGCAGCCGAATGATCCGATCGGCACTCAGCAGCCGGCCGACGTGCACGCCCGGCATGGCGGCCAGCGAGGCCGGATCGACCTTCAAGTCCAGCGCCAGGTGCTGGCCGCCGGTGTCCACCAGCCGGTCGACCATCAGGATCTCGTGACGCCCAAGTTGCGGCGTCAGGCCGCCGGCCAATCCGGCCGCAAACACCCACTGCGGCTGGTGGCCGGCAATCAGGGCCTCGGTCGCCCGGGCGGCGTTGTCGCGGCCGGGGCCGGAAATCACCACCGCCACCCGCTGGCCCTTCAATCCGCCGCGGCGGACGATCAACCCGTTTCCCCGGGTGGTGACCACGTCTTCGAGCAGATCTTCCAGGCCGCCGGACTCGATCCGCAGGGCAAAGACGACGCCCAGGCGGCAAGGTTCGGCTTCGTCGCCAACCTCAGCGGCTTGGGTTTGCGCGGCGGCGACGTGTTCGCGCGCGGTCTGCACGACCTTTTCGCGGACCTTGTCCTTGGCCGCCGATCGTGCCCAGTTGTAGAGGAGATGGCGGAAGACCATAGAAGCAAGATAACGCATCCGGCGCGAGGCCGCAAGCAGCCGGCGATCCACGCGGTACGGACCCTTCTCACTTGACGCGCTCCAACCAGATGAGAAATCCCTCGGAGGGGTCTTCGATATCTTCCGACGAGTTCGCCTGCGACACTCGATGGCGGCAAAGTTCGATAAGTCGATCCATCGGGTAGGCACGGGTTGATGTGCCGACCCCACCGGTCGTGCACACTTTCGGCGGCCGCTGCACCCAAGCGTGCTCGTCCCCCCAGCCCACGCTCCCGCCCCCTCCCGAGGCGCCACGCGTCGACAGCCACCCGCAGAAACGATCGTCTTTCGGATCGCGACGGATGCTGTATCGAATCACGTGCTCACCGGCTGTGCCTAACGTAATCGTGGCTCCCCTGCCTGAGGGCCAGCCTTCCTTCGGAACCTTACCGGCCACGCAACGCAAGCGATACCTCTGCCCTTCGGGAATCCAAACTCGCCATGTCCACTCCAAGGCGCTGTCGGTGGGAATGCGGGTCGCATGGAATTGGCTCTCGTCTTCGATCGATAGTTCGCCCACCTCATCCCGCAGTCGACGGTTCTCCTTTGCAAGGGATTCGTTGCTTCGGGCAAGTCGGCGGTTGGTGCCAGTCGACACGAGCAAACTGACTACCATGGCGACGAAAGTCGTAAGAAGCATCAGTGTCCGCAGCGAGAATCTCAACCGCCAATTCCGGTGGTGCTCTTCGTCTGCCATCAGTTTCTGCTGGTTCGGTTCGCTCGGGTTGAAGCGGACCACTACGTCATCTGCCAGAGGGCCATCTTCAACAGGTCGCCGACGCCGCGGTTGGCCAGCAGTACGGCGGCCGGCTCGAAGCCGCTGTGGACCAGGCAGTGTTGGCAGCGAGGATCGCCGCCGGGGCCCAGGCGGTCCCAATCGGTCGCCTCGAGCAGTTCCCGATAGGTCGGATAGTGGGCGTCGGCCACCAGGTAACAGGGCCCTCGCCAGCCGCGGACGTTGTAGGTGGGATTGGCCCAGGCGGCGCAGGGCAACTCGCGACGGCCGCAGAGGAAGTCGAGGTAGATCGGCGAGGCAGCCAGCTTGAACCGTTGCAAGAGCCGACGCGCCCGGCGAAACTTCTCGTGTACCTGCGGCCGGGTCATGAAGATCTCTCGGGCGGCGTCGGGGTCGGCCTCTTCCACGGCCCGGTAGCCGTAGGCCGGCGAGATCATCAAGGCGTCGACGCGAAGTTGCGTGAGATACTCGAACAGCACGGTAATTTCGTGCATGTCGGTGTCTCGGTAGATCGTCGTATTCGTGCAGACCCGAAACCCGGCGGCCTTGGCCCGGCGGATCCCGCGGATCGCGGCGTTGAAAACCCCGTTGCGCCCGACCGAACGATCGTGTCCGGCTTCCATGCCGTCGACGTGGACGTTGATAAACAGCCGGTCGCCCGGCGGGAATCCGTGGAGTTTCTTCTCCAGCAGTAGGCCGTTGGTACAGAGGTAGACGTGCCGGCGTTGGGCCAGGATCTTGCCGACCAGTTCCTCGACGCCCGGATAGATCAGCGGCTCGCCGCCGCAGAGGCTGACGATCGGCGCCCCGCACTCCCGCAGCGCAGCCAGGCACTCGTCGACGGAGAGATGCGTTGAAAGCGTATCGGCGTATTCTCGTATCCGCCCGCAACCGGCGCACGACAGGTTGCAGGCGTGCGACGGTTCGAGCATCATCACCAGCGGGAATTTCTTTTCCCCGGCCCACCTCTTGCGAAGCAGATAGGAGGTCATGGAGCGAGTCAGCGAGAGGGGAAAACGCATAGAGGTTTTGGATTCCGTGTTTTTGAATCTTAACCGGGTGGAGCAAGACAAGGTTCGGCGGCCAACTTCAGCGACGGCGGGTCGTCGGCGGTCAGCAGCCGGTCGATTTTCCGGGCCCACTGACAGAGGGCGATCAAGGGAAAGTAAATCGGGTAGTAGTGGTAGCGGAGGTAGAACACCCGCGGGAATCCCGTGCCGGTAAACTCCAGCTCGTCCCAGGTGCCGTCGTCTTCCTGCGCAATCAACAAAAACCGCACTGCCCGGGTGACTGCCGGATGTTCCGTCAGTCCGGCGGCCAAGAGCCCCATCACCGCCCAGGCCGTCTGCGAGGCGGTGGGTTCACCTTGCCCGCGCAAATGGGGATGCTCGTACGAATCAGGGGATTCGCCCCAACCGCCGCCGGGCTGCTGGTGGGCCAACAGCCAGTCGGCGCCGGCCGCCACGGCCGGATCGTCCGGCGTCACGCCCACCTCGGTCAGTCCCGTCAGGGCTTTCCAAGTGCCGTAGATATAGTTGACGCCCCAGCGGCCGAACCAGCTTCCGTCGGGCTGCTGGTTTCGGCGGACGAACTCGACGGCCCGATCCACCACCGGATCCCCCAAGCGGCGTCCCAGCTTGCCGAGCGACTCGAGCACGCCGCCGGTCAGATCGGCGGTGCTGGGGTCGATCATGGCGTTATGATCGGCGAACGGGACGTGGCAGAGGAATTCCCGATGGTTGTTGCGGTCGAAGGCGCCAAAGCCGCCGTCGTCGTTCTGCATGGCCAGCATCCACCGCAGGCCCCGCTCGGTCGCCGCGGCCGTCTTGTCCAGCCGGCCGGCCTGTTGTTGATCGACCTTGGCGGAGGAGGCGGCCGCATCGGTCATCAGCCGCAACTCGGGCGGAAGCGCCGCGGGCGGCCCGCCATCGTCGCCGAACTGGGACCGAAGCGCCGTGAGCACGGCGGCCGTGTCGTCCGAATCGGGATAGAAGTCGTTGGCGTACTCGAAACACCATCCGCCCGGCTCGGCGTCGACCGTCTCGGCCCAGTCGCCGCGACGGGTGATCTGATTCTGAAGCAGCCAGTCCACCGCCCGACGCATCGCCGGCGAATCGTGCCCGATGCCGCCCTCCGAAAGCGCCCGCAAGGTGATCGCCGTGTCCCAAACGGGCGATTTGCAGGGCTGTAGCCGCACGGTTGCGGAATCGGCGTCGTCGATCACCAACTCGGTCAGTTGTCGGTAGCACTGCTGAAACTCGGGGCTGTCGTCGTCGTATCCGAGGCACTTCAAGGCCAGCAGGCTCCATACGATTGACGGGTAGATGGCCCCCAGTCCGTCGCTGCCTTGGAACCGCCGAAGCATCCACTGCTCGGCCTTGGCCAACGCCCGGCGCCGCAACGGCAGCCAGCCGCGTCGCTGGCACCAGTTGAGCATCTTGTCGGTGGTGCGGAAGAAACGGTCCCAACTGAGCAGCCCCGTTCGTTCGGCCAGGCCCGGGCATCGCAGGGGCGGCCAGTCCTCGGGGGCCTCGATGAAAAGTTCGCGGATGCCATGGCGAGAATCGATCTGGCGGACCGGCCGACTGGCCGAGACGATCGACAACGGCACGATGATCGTCCGTGACCAGGAACTCACCGCGTAGATGTTCACCGGGAACCACTTCGGCAGCAGCACCATTTCGGGCGGAACTGCTGGGCACTGATCGTAGGAGATCTGTCCCAACAGCGCCAGGTAGAATCGGGTGAAGCTGTTGACGGCGTCGGCCCCGCCGCCGGCGGTGATCGCCTCCCGGGCCCGCTGCATGTATTCGGCACTGGGGTCGTGGCCGGTCAGTTTCAGGGCGAAATAGGCCTTCACGCTGCCGCTGATTTCGAGTTCGCCGCCGGGATACATCGCCCAGCCGCCCTCGGAAAGCTGGTTTTCGACCAGATACGCGGCGGCCCGCTGGGCCAACTCCGAGTCTTCCTGACCCAGATACCCCAGCAGCAGGATGGTTTCGCTCTCCAGGATGGTGTCGCCTTGCAGCTCGGCGCACCAGGACCCGTCGGGCTGCTGCTTTTCGAGCAGCCAATGGCGGGTCCGCGCAATCGCCTGCCGCACGGGCCGGCCCAAACGCCGGAAGGTAAGGGGATCCGTTCGGTTCGGCCCCGGATCATCGTCATGCCTTGGCTTAGGCACAACTTTCGTTTCTTGCCTCAAACCCATAGCGTTGCCTCCGAGCAACTCGAGCGGTCGTCCTGACGCGCTGCCGCGATACAATTCCGGCACCCGTAGCTTATGAAATCGCCGCCGAAACCACAAGATCAATACGGCCGACAGCCCGGCAGGGATGATCGGGGGCCTGCGAAGCCGCGAGCGGCTGCGAGGTTGCGCCGGCGGGCGAACTGGCGGACCAGGCAGCGGAAGCGTTGGGTGGCTGGGGCAAAGCGCAGCGGTGCCCCAGTGTCTGCGGACTGGGGCTTCGCTGCGCTCAGCCGCCAGCCACCCGTCAAATCAATGTTGACGGACCACTAGGATTCCACTTCCCTCCAGGCTTTTGGCAGCAGATCGGCCACGTTCAGTTCCTTGGCCCACTTGTCGAGATACGCCCGGTCCAGGGTTTTCTGCTGAACTTTCAGCACGCCGATCACGTCGCGCCACTGTCGCTCGGAAACCTCGTCCCCCAACCGAAACCATTCCAGCTTGCTCAGTACGACGTCCTCAGGCGAAGCCAGAAAAAACTGAGTCGAAGGATCGTCCTTGTCGATCAACCTCTTTTGAATCCGCTTTAGCGCCGTTCGGTCGTAGGGGCGCCCTTTGACGGCAAACACATCTACCTTGAACGAAGTCGCCAGGTGGATCAGGTTGAAACACGACTTGCGGGCGATGGCGTCGGATATCGCCGGCGGACTGGCGTAGTAGGCATCGCCGAGGACTTCGACCAGCGGGGCGGCATGCTTCGCCGCGAGGTCGGCGACCAGGTCGACGTCCTGCGTCGTGCGGGTATACCCATAGGCCGTACTGGCGACCGAACCGCCCACGTAATACGCCACGTCAAGACGTTCCAGCGCCGCGATGACCGGGATCACGGCTGCGATCAGGTCGGGAGGCTGCACGTCATTTCCCTGTCAGGTGCTCGCGAAGTTCGGTGGCCAACTGTTTGCCGTAATGTAATTCCACCCACATTAGATCCACTTCCCGGGCACTGAATTGCGGATTCGCCTCCGCGATTGCCTGTCGCGACGCCTTCGTGGCCACGGCCGTCAACGACCGCATCCGCGCGATTCGCTCGGCAATACCGGCTCGGCGGATCAACTCGATCTGGACCCTTTCGGCGTCGGGCGAAGTGTCTGAGAGCATGAAACGCAGTTCCTTACGGGACGGGACGGGACTCCCTAACTCATTATCGGGTAGCGAGACGGGATTGGCAACCTCGGCTCGGGTCCCGGGTCCTGCGAAGCCGCCAGCGGCTGGAAGGTTGCAAGCTAGCGGACCCGGCAGCGGAAGCGGAGGATGCCGCCTTGGCCGGCCTCGAGCGGGGCGGCGATCTCGCAACGGATCACCAGCGAGTCGCCCTCGTTGGGCTGGGTAGAGACTTCCGCCTCGACGCTGCACTGGGCGCTGTCGGCGATGTACTCCAGCCGCGTGGTCAGGTTGTCGATGAGCGTCACGTTGCCGACCGGCTGCGTGCCGACGTTGTCGAAACGGATCGTGAAGGCCACTTCGTCGCCCGGTTCGGCGAACTGGGTCGAGGCCACCTTGACCACCCGCAGCCTCGACTTGCCCGGCGGCTGCTCGACCGTGAACACCGACGTCAGCTTCTGATCGCTGACCTCTTCCATGGCCCCTTTCAGGTCGAGGATCACCTGAACCGCCTGATTGTGCGACCAAGCGATGGCGGCGTTGGTGCCTTGGGCGAGTTGGGCCATCTCGGCCGAATCCATGGTGCCCATGCGGATCAGTTGCAGGTTCTCGAACGGCAGCAGCTTGTCCTGGAACGCCTGGGGCTTGTTCGTCGTCGACACCACGCCGTCGCCCTGCCGGCTGCGGAAGACCACCGGCGGCTTGGCGGCGATCTGGCCCTGGGCCTGGACGTTCTGCTTGCTGCTGGTGACGATTTGAAGCGTGGTTGGGCGGGCCAGTGCCGTGGGCAGGTGCATGCCGACCGACTTGTTGGCCTGTTTGTTTGAAACCAGCGTCGACACGTGACGCACGGCGCCGAACCGCGGACTGTAGATGTGTACCCGGTTGCTCGGCTCCACCATGGTCTGCCCGTCGACCGTGTCGTAATGGGCGATGGTGTCTTCCAACTCCAGTCCGAGGACTTCCCACGCCTCGCCGACCTCGGCCGGCAGTCCGCGATCGCCGCCGTCGCGGAGATACTCGTCCTGCGGCCACGGTTGGCTGATCCCCGGCGGGGCCCAAGGTCCTGTCGGGGCTTGCGCCGAGGGAACTCCCTGCGACATCCCGGCCGGATCCATCGGTGGAGCCGAGGTATCGTAGCCGGTCGGATCCGGCGTGCGACAGGAGCAGAGGATCAGCGCGCCCGAGGCAATCACGAACATCCGCCACCAACGGGGCCATCGCAGGTTGTCGGTCTCGGTCCGGTCGGCGTGAGTCATGGCTGTGGTTTCTCCGCGGCCGGCTGCCGGGATCCGGTTGTCCGCGGCGGATATTGCATCAGCGGCGGCGAGCCGAAAAGGAAGCCCGTGTCGGGTCCTTCAGTGACGTCGGGCATTCGGGCCCCCATGCGCAGGATGGCCACCGGACGGCCCAACGCGTCGGCCAGCGCCAGCGGGTCCCGGCCCGGCCCGGCCTCGAACCAGTTCTGGGCCTGCGGGTCGTCGCTTACTGGCAAGGCCCGGCGGGGATCTTCCAGGTAGATCACCCGGGTGACAAACTTGCCGGCCAGGGCCAGTTCCAGGTCTTCTCGGGTGAGTTGGACGGGGATCGCGAACCGCTGCTGTTGCCCCGGCGGCGCGTAGAGCCGGTCGATCACCTCGATGGTGGGAAAGACCTCCATGCCCGGGTTCATCGGGATCTTGATCACCCGCAGCCGGTACACTTGCCCGATCAACATTCCGGCCCTCACCGGGGCCGGTTGCGGCTGCTGAAACTCTCCGGCCACAGCCAGCGAAACCAAGGCCCCGGGTGGGGCCTTGATCTCGACCGGCTGGAAGAACCCGAGCAATGGTCCGCCCCGCTGGAGTTGCCCTTTGCCAATCGCTCCCGGTGGCATCACGCCATGGTGCAAGTAGTGCACGCCGGGTTCCTGGGCAAGCAGCACGGCGGCCGCCTCCAGGCTCAAGAGCACCACCATTGCCAACCGAAAGGCAACTCGGTTTCCGCTGAACAGCTCCTCAGTTACCGGGCAACGGAGCTTGTAGACCATTGTCACGAGTCAATCATGGAAAAAAGACGGGGAAACACGCGTACGAAGCTCTTTCACTGCTCAAACTCGGCGGACTCGTAGCCCGGCATGATCTGACACGCTCCCGTCTCGCACCCGGGTTTGATGGTTTCGTGCTTGTCGCCCAGCGGCTGGTGGTTGGCCCCGAATCCGGCGTGCGCCTTCTCGACGATGTAGACGTGGTTGGGCGGCTTGGGATAGCTGAACCCGGGCTTCTGCCGGACGTCGATCTTCACCTGCCGCGTGGGGCCCGGGATGTGCCGACGCGTATGGTTCTTGATCGAGTGCTTTTGCAGCCCGGCGGGAATACCCAAAGGCACGTGCGGCGGACCGGGCAGGCCGATCGGCGTGCCGCACATCGGCATCCCGTACTGCGGGCCGGTGACGCCCGAGATGTAGTGGCTGGGCATCGTGCTGGCCCCGCCCACCGCCGCTGCCACCGGCCGTGGTCCGCCGACGCCGGCCCGACAATCGATCGGCTGCATGTACGAGACCGGCATCACCCCATCGCGTTGGACCATCAACTCGGCAGGAATCTCAAGGTCCTTGTTGCCCAAGCGAACGATCGCCAGGATCGCCCCGCGACGGTCGGCCTCGACAATCGGATCCACGCCCGGATCGAGCCGCGTGCTCACCAGGGTCTCGACCCCGGCCAAAGCCAACTCCTGGAACTCGGGATCCGGCAAATAGACCACCTTGGTCACGAAGTTGCCGGTCTGGACCTGGTCGAAGTCCTCTTGGGTGAGTTGGAACGGAATCGCGTTGTGGGCCAGGAAGGCCTCGGTCCGCGGCATGGCGGGACCGACCTCCAGTGTGGGATACAATTCCGCACCCAGGTGGCCGGGTATGTTTGTCAGCTTCAGCCGATAGATGGCCCCTTGCGGGAAGTTGTAGCGTCCGGGGCACAGCAGCGGCTCGGAGTCGAAATGACCCGGCATGCTGACGTCCCAGGCCACGATCATGCCCTCCGGACCGGCGAACTCCACCTGGGAGGTCTGTCCGGTGGCCGTGGCAGACGACTGATACAACGAGATGCCCGGGCCGGGACCACCTACCCCCGGGCCGGGTTCAAAGAGCCTCTGGGTCGGCGGCAAATTGTCTCGCAACGGCCCCTTACAACCGGCCATTGCCATCGCCACGGCCAACACGCACACTACGTAAAGCCTCACAGACGTCATCATGTCCCCCCTGTTCGTCGCTATTGACGTGGACCCCATCGCGGAGACACCCTAAAATGTCTTCTGACGTTTTAGTTCGGTCCGTTACAACGCGATTCTTTGGTAAATCCCTTAATACCCACAAAATGTCATCCAAACTTCTCGCCTTGCCGATCTTATGTAGTTTCACGCTGCGGCCCGTCCCGGTCGCCGTCTGCGGCGAGCCGGCGATACCGGCCCAACCGAGCAAGCTGCTAATCGACGCCGTCACGACCTTGGAGGCGTGCAAGTCGATCTCCGCCAAGATCGTGCACGAGGTCTACCTGTTCGACAAGCATCTCGTCGGATCGGGCAGCTACTGGGGGCAGCGCCGCGGCGGCGACCACCGGATGCGGATGGAATTGAAGGTCCGGCTCGGGCGGCAGACCAGTAGCCTGGTGCAGGTCTGCGACGGCAGCTTCTTGTGGACGCGAAAGAAACTGCCGAATGAAGACAAGCTGACCCGTCTCGACGTGGCCCGAGCAAAGGCCGGGCTAAAACGGGCCAAGGAGTTGGGGCGACCGGCGAGCATGGGAATGCTGCCGGGTATCGGGGGACTGCCCAGGCTGTTTCGAGGACTCCACGGCACCTTCGACTTCACGGCCGTCGAATTGGGTACCTGGGGTAGCACAAAACAGCCCGTCTGGAAGATCGAAGGGCAGTGGAAACCCCACGTCCTGTTGCAGATCTTGCCCGCGCAGAAAGCAACCATCGAGTCGGGCCAACCACCCGACCTGAGCAAGTTGCCCCCGCACTTACCCGACCGGGTCGTGGTTTTTCTGCTGGCCCGAAAGGACCTCTTCCCGTTCCGAGTCGAGTACCGCCGGACGCTGCCCGAGGGTCCCGACTCGGACCGGCTCACCAGCCGGACGCTGGTGGCCATGGAACTCAGCGACATCGACATCAACCTGCCGCTGGACCCCAATCACTTCATCTACAACCCCGGCCAGCTCGACTTCACCGACGCGACACCCAGTTTCCTGAAATCCCTACAGGTTGAGCCCTGAAGAGGTTTTTGGAGTGCGGCGACTTGTCGCCGCTTTCTTTTTCCGACCGGTTGGAAATAGCGACGGTGGTCTGCCGCTCACTTCAACTCGACCCATTCGGCCCCGTAGATCTGGCCGACGGCCTTCGATCCGGCGGCGTCCTCGACTTGACTGCCGCGGCCCTCCTTCAACGGGAACAACAACACGGCGGCGTGGTCGGATTTCAGCTCTTCGGGCGGCTGGAAGTTTTGGCTATATCGGGCCGAGTTAGAGATCCGCACCGCCCGGATCAGCCCGCTGAAAAACCTCTCCGGCAAGCGGCCGGTCGAACCCGAACGCATGGGGCCGGCACCGATGAGAAACTCGGCGGGGCTGGGCTTGTGGGGACCGAGCAGCGGGCGGATGCCCTGGAGTTTCCCGTCGATGTAAAGCCGGATCTCCTTTCCGTCGTAGACGCCGGCCACGTGGACCCACTCGCCGTAGGTCGGCCCGGCGCTGGAACTGACCGTTTCGTGCCGCGTGCTGCCGAGGCTCGGCTGGTAATAGAAGTGGAAGTTCCATTTGCCGTAATACACCCCGAGGCTGAGACCCGCGTATTGCTCATTGCAGATCAGTACTTGCGGACTCGAGGAAGACACGGACCTGCTGTAGCCCGGTCGGCTCGGCGGGCGTTCGGGTTTCACCAGGGCCTCGACGGTGATCGGTGAGCCGCCGGTGTAGCCGAAGTTGTGGACCAAGATGAAACTGCCTTGCCCGTTGAACTTCAGCGCGTGTCGCTGCTTGGTCAGCCCCAAGGTCTGCAGTCGTTTTTCGATCCGGGTGCGGTCGAACCCCGAGGCCCCTTTCAGCGCCAGGTCGTACCAGTGGCCGGCGCGAAGCCGAAGGTGGCGGTTTTCGATCGCTTTTTTCTGTGTGCCGACGTCCCACCACCCGTCGGCCAACGCCGTTTGCCCGGCGGTCTCAGCCGGTCCGGCCAGGTCTTGTGTGGCCAGGTCGGCCAAGGTTTCATCGGTCCCTTTGGCCAGATGGGGCAGTCCCTTTTCCCAATCGCCGACCACGAAACACAGCCAGGTTCCCACGGTCCAGTTCGCCCGGGCATCATCGGGGTCTTGCCCCAGCGTCTCCTCCGCTTGCTTGACCCGGGCAAGTCGGGCTTGCTGGTCCTCTAGGCCCTTGACCTCGCGCTCGATCTCGGCCTTCAGCTTCAAGTCTCTCGTCATTCGGGCCGGCGGCACGGCGATCTTCAACAGGCGGCAGGCCGCGTCCAGCTCGCCGGCGGAATGGGCTTCTTCGGCCAAGCGGCGCGCCGTATACACGATCTGCCGGTTCTGTGCGAACGCTCCCGGGCGCCGCACCGTCTTTTCGGCCACCGTCCGCAACGCTTCGGCCTTGCCGCCGAAGACGTCGAACGTGTAGATCCCATCCATTTGGTCGAAGAATTCCAAGGCCCCATCCAGGTCCTCCGCCTCGGCGGCCAGCCGGCCGGCCATCCGCAGCAACACGAAGCGGACCGCCGAGGGCTCCTTCAGCCCCGACGCGTCGTGGCCCAATTCGCCGGCCAAGGCCAACTTCAACTGGGGCGTGGTGGCCCCGGCCAACTCCGACCGATAGATATCCCGCACCTCCGCTACGGCCTGCGCCAGCGCCGCCTCGTCCGGTTCGGGAGTCTTCTCGGCCGGGGGCGCGGGCGGGTCCGGTGGAGCCGGGTCCGGTGGAGCCGGGTTCACCTTCGGCCCGGAAGGCTTCGGCTTCCTCCTCGGCTTCCCCCTCGGCTTTGTCTTGGGGCCCGTTGTGGGTGACGCCGCATCGTTGGGCTCGGGATTGGCCGGCGGGGGGTCGGCCGATTCAGGGCCCACCGGGTCCGGTTCCGCCGGGTCTGCGT
>SDBV01000546.1_pt1 | contig 54268 bp, 32 predicted proteins | sample 2277081 | NCBI WGS metagenome assembly SDBV01 (sample SAMN10402039, study PRJNA504765) | marine sediment metagenome | isolation source: marine sediment core GS10_PC15, 223 cmbsf | place: Arctic Ocean: Southern Knipovich Ridge | collected 2010
TGGAAGAGCATGGTGTTACGCTCAGGTTCAACCTGGCCAAATCCATTTTTGATTCCACCTATCCGAAGATTACGGCAGATCTAATCGGCGAGTTGGCTGCGTCGAAGATGGCTATCCAGACACCGGCGGGCGAGCCGCTTGATATCACGACAGACTATTACGGGAATCCGATAAAAGCTTTGTCTGTTTTGCCTGGTCCGTTTCAGGATATTACCACCGGTACAAACACTTTCAGGCTCTGGCCAAAATATGAACATCCCGACTAAGATGAATAAAGCAAATTGTCAGATATTATAATTTTAACGATGATTAAGAATAATTTTTTAGCAACTATAATTGCAGTCAGCCTTTTAATTTCTTGTACTCCGCTTCGGATACCTGCCGGTGTTTCAGTGGCTGATTTAAGGTGTGAGTACCTGACGAATCCACTTGGTATGGATGTACAACATCCCCGCTTTAGCTGGAAGTTGGTCGATCCGGAAAATACAAGAGGTCAAAAACAAACCGCCTACCAAATTATTGTTACAAATCATTCTGATGATGGCGGGTCCACGAATACCGGATTATGGGATTCAGGGAAGATCAATTCGCCGGCTTCCGTTAACAATGCTTATGAGGGGGCAACCCTTAAGTCGGACCAGATATATTATTGGAAAGTTCGGGTTTGGGATAAGGATGGCAACCCTAACGAGTGGAGCCCTGAATCCTTTTTTTCTATGGGTCCTCAGAAACCGTCCGATTGGGAAGGGGATTGGATCAGGTACAAAGAGGCCGACAACATCAAACACATTTGGTACCGGAAGACTTTTTCATTGGAAAGTATTCCCTCGACAGCTTTTGCCTATCTCGCCTCCATCGGATATCACGAACTATATGTCAATGGACAAAGAATCGGTACGCGGGTTCTGTCGCCGGGAGTCACAAATCTTGAGAAACGCGTTCTTTATGTCACCTATGACATTACCAGCAAGTTGAAGAGCGGTAAAAATGTGATCGCTGTTTGGGCAGGTCCCGGTTGGGCGAGGTCTGATGGTTCCTTTGGCAAGGGAGTCTGGGCGCAGGAGTCTGTCTTTAAATGTCAGGTCAATATGTCAAATGGAGTGAACCTGCACTCAGATGCAAGCTGGAGATGTAAAATAAGCTCCAGTGAAAACCTGGGTCTTTGGAAAGGTGGCGGAAAAGGGGAATACGGGGGTGAAATGATTGACGCCCGCAGATATATTGCTGATTGGAACAAAGTATCCTGTGATGATGCTGACTGGGCGCCTGCTTCAGGCTATCGAAGGTCACTCATCCTCTCTGCGGAGATGATGGAGCCAGACCGAAAGGTGGATACACTTGTCCCTGTTTCGGTGACAGGTAAGAAAGGGCAGTATACCTTCGATATGGGTACAAACTTTACCGGTTGGCTGGAATTCGACCTGAGAAACGGGAAAGCTGGGGACACAGTCAAATTTACGACGGCCAACCAAGTGGAGGAAACGATCCAATTTAAGCAGGAGAGCCGCTACGTCCACGACGCCAGCGGATCAGGCACCTTCTCCCACAGGTTCAATTATATGGCTGGTCGCTGGGTAACAGTTGAGGGTCTGTCGTACAAACCAGATTTACAGGATATTAAGTGTTACATTATCACAAATGACCGCAAGCGGACGGGTCATTTTGAGTGTTCAAATGAACTGTTTAACAAGATCTACGAAACGGACCTGCGAACCTATATAGCTAACACAGTCAATGGCGTTACCATGGATTGCCCTCATCGGGAGCGCTTTGGTTACGGAGAAATTGCATTGGCATGTTCATGGGGGTGCGCGATCCCCAATTACGAATCTGCTCCCTATTACACGAAAGCTGCCCGCGACTGGTTCGATGTGCAGAGAGAAGATGGATTTGTGAACACCATTGCACCCCAAGTCTACAAAGGAGCCGGAGGCACACTCTGGAGCAGTGCTCCGGTTACCCTGAGCTGGGAATTTTATAAGGCTTATGGCGACATGAGGCAGCTGAAAGAAGCCTACACCCCGATGAAGATGTGGTTGGATTATTTGAATAATTCAGTTTCTGATGAGGGTGTTCTGATAGCATATGAGCAAGCCTCCAGATTTCTGGGAGATTGGGCCACTCCACATGGCAGTGAATATGGAGATACGCCTGAAGCGAGGCTATTCAATAATTGTGTTTATGCTTACGACCTCGATGTCTTTGTGAAGGCTGCCGCCATACTTGGTAAGACTGAAGATGTTAAAACTTATTCCACAAGACTTGCCGATCTGAGAAAGAGTGCGCACAGTCATTTCTTCCACGAAGGGACCAAAACCTACATCGATGGGAGACAGCTTTCGATGGCCTTTCCTCTGTATACGGGCATTACTCCTGATCATGAAAAGGAGGCTGTATTCGCCAATTTTGTCAACGAGATCAAGAACAATAAACCTTATCTGGACACAGGTAGTTCCGGGCTGCCCATTCTGTTGAAGTATATAGTCGAAGACGCCGAACGGACCGACTTATTGTATCCTTGTCTCACGCGTACCGCGTACCCCGGATATGGCTTCTTCCTGGAGTCCGGAGAGACAACATGGCCCGAATACTGGCAAATTGTCGACATACCCAGCCGAATCCACACCTGTTACACGGGTATCGCCGGCTACTTTACCCGTGGGATCGGTGGCATCCGTCCTGATCCCTCAGACTACGGAATGAAGAACTTTATGATTAAACCGAACCTGCTTGGTGACTTGACCTTTGCAAACACCACGAGCGGTTCCCTATACGGAAGCATTGTCAGCAACTGGTCCCGATCCGGAACTACCGGAGAATTTCACATCGAAATCCCGCCTAATACGACCGCCAAAGTTTATATACCGGCCAGGGATGTCAAGGATGTATTCGAAGGAGGACAACCTGTAGCACATGCCAAAGGGGTAACCTTTCTCCAAATGGATGAAATCTATGTGGTGTTTCGAGTCGATTCCGGGAAATATAAATTTATCAGTTCATCAGTTCCCCCGGCGACTTGATGAATTTTTAATGATGGAGAATGAGATCTTAATGAAGAGAATATGAAATTCAGAATCCTGCTTGTAGCTACGGTTATTGTAAGTTGATCGAGGATTTCGAAATGTATAATCTGAATTAATTATATTCTATTATGAGAATATTAGTTCTGTTTTTTATAGCAACTGCTCTATTTGCCATATCGTGTTCAGAAACAAGCAGCAAAAGGAAACCCAATGTTCTTTTTATTTTGGTTGATGATTACGGTATTAAAGATTTAAGTTGTACGGGTAGCAAATTTTACGAAACCCCGAATATTGACAAAATAGCCCAATCCGGTATGATATTTTCACAGGGCTACGCATCATGTCAGGTATGCAGTCCTTCCAGGGCGAGTATTATGTTGGGGAAAACCCCTGCCAGACACAATATCACACAATTTATTGGCGAAAAAGTAGGAATAGAATGGCGAAAAAAGGGTAGGAATACCAAATTATTGCCTCCGGAATACCTTTTAGAGTTACCTAAGGAAGATATTACCCTGGCTGAAGCCTTGAAGGAAGCAGGGTGCAACATTTTTTGCCGGGAAATGGCATCTGGGTGGTGTTGGTTCTGCACCAACAGATCATGGATTTGATATTAATGTGGGGGGGAATAGCACGGGAAGTCCAAAGGGAGGCTTTTATGCGCCCTATGACAATGAACAGTTGCAATGGAAAAAGAGGGGAGAAAGTCTGACAATGCGATTAGGAGAAGAAACAGCTCATTTTATTAATGCAAACAAGGATAAACCTTTTTTTGCGTATCTCTCTTTTTATGCTGTTCACAGTCCCATTCAAACAACACAGGATAAGTGGGCAAAATACAGGCAAAAAGCACATGATATGGAACTCGCTGAAAGCGGGTATATTTTTGACAGAACCCTTCCGGTCAGACAGGTACAGGATAATCCTATTTACGGTGGTTTGGTCGAAACAATGGACGATGCTGTCGGGGTAGTTCTGCAATCACTCAAAGATGCGGGTATAGAAGATAATACCATCGTGATCTTTACTTCCGATAATGGCGGTGTCTCGTCCGGCGATGCTTTTTCAACGTCAAATTTACCCTTTAGAGGGGGGAAAGGACGACAATGGGAAGGGGGGATTCGTGAACCATTTTTTATTAAAGTACCCTGGCTCAATATGAATGGAGAGGAATGCGATGTGCCTGTCATACATACCGATTTTTATCCAACAATACTTGATTTTCTGGGACTGGATTTGAAGCAGGATCAGCATGTAGATGGTCTGAGTCTGAAACCTTTATTTGAAGGAAAGACAATTCCTGAAAGAGAGTTGTACTGGCACTACCCGCACTACGGGAATCAGGGGGGAGAGCCATCTGCAATTGTTCGGTATGGGGGATGGAAACTGATCCATTATTTCGAAGATGGTCGCAATGAACTTTTTAATCTAAAAGCAGATATTGGAGAACAGAATAATGTGATTTCCGATAACAGGGAAATAGCAATTAAACTCAAAATAAAATTAGATGAATGGTTAAGTGAGACAGGGGCAAGACTTCCGGTACTTGATCCTGAATATGATCCGAAGAAAGCAGAGGAGAAATTGAATAGCTTGAAAATCAATTATATGCAACAATTAGAGAATCATCGTAAAGAAATTTTAAGTGAAGACTGGCAACCAAATGATAATTGGTGGGATAGTAAAATTACAGAGGACTGAGAACTCGATAGGCTCATCGATTCGGCACAGAACTAAAGAAAGACGGATAAAATGGAGGCAACATGAAAAAAATACGACTGATATTCATAGTACAGGTCCTTGCTTTTACTGTTTCGGCCAAAGAATACCATGTTGCTGTTACAGGGTCTGATAATAACAAAGGAACTTTAGATTCTCCGTTTCGAAGCATTCAGGCAGCAGCAAACAGTGCCATGCCGGGCGATATAATAACTGTACACGAAGGTATATATCGTGAACGGATAGATCCGCCCAGGGGTGGGGTGTCTGAAGCGAAACGAATCGTCTACCGGGCAGCATCCAAAGAAAAGGTGGTAATAAAAGGTTCCGAAGTAATAGACAATTGGGTGAATTTTCACGGAACCGTGTGGAAGGCCACCATCTCAAATTCACTCTTTGGTGATTATAATCCTTACAAAGACAAAATAGACGGCGACTGGTTTAACGATAAGGGCAGGATCCACCACACAGGGGAAGTTTATATGAACGGAAAATCGTTTTGGGAGATGGGGATTTTGGAAAAGGTTCTCCACCCAAAACCGGTCAAAGAAAGATGGGATTCTGAAGGCTCCATCTACACGTGGTATTGTGAAAGTGACGATGATAACACTTACATCTATGCCAACTTTCACGAGGCTGATCCCAAAAAGGAACTGGTTGAAATCAATGTTCGTAAAACTTGTTTCTATTCTGATACCACTGGTATAAACTTTATAACTGTACGAGGTTTTCACCTGAGTCAGGCAGCTACACAATGGGCACCGCCTACTGCTGAACAGATTGGCCTTATTGGCACAAACTGGAGTAAAGGTTGGATTATCGAGAACAATGTAATCCGAAACTCCAAATGCTCCGGGATCACACTTGGGAAACATGGTGATGAATTTGACAACACATCAGCGAATTCTGCTGAAGGTTATATTGAAACCGTAAAACGGGCATTGAACCGGGGATGGAGCAAAGCAAATATTGGATCGCATATCATCCGGAACAATACCATTTCCGACTGCGAACAAACCGGAATCTGCGGAAGTATGGGTGGAGTGTTCAGTATCATAGAGAACAATAATATCTATAACATATGGACTAAAAGACAGTTTGAGGGTGCAGAGATGGCCGGAATAAAAATTCATGCATCCATAGACATGCTGATCAAAGGCAATCGTGTTGTGAATACAGGAAGGGGTATCTGGATTGACTGGATGGCCCAGGGTACAAGGATAACGGCTAATCTTTGCTATCATAATATCAAAGAGGATCTGTATTCCGAGGTCAATCATGGCCCATACCTCGTGGATAACAACCTTTTTTTGTCCTTATGCTCGGTCTGGGACATGTCACAGGGGGGTGCATATGTTCATAACCTGATGGCAGGAAAAATAAATATGAGCCCCCACAGCCGCGTTACGCCTTTCCACGCTCCCCATTCAACAAATATCGCCGGCTATCATGAGTTATTGGGAGGGGATGACCGTTTCTTCAATAATATTTTTGTGGGTGGTTGTAAGGTGAATAAAGATCAAACAGACCTGAATTACCAATGGCGAACAAAATATGGTATAGAGTTTTACGGGCTGAAGGCTTATGATAAGCCGGCTTTCCCGGTCAGTGCAGCCGGAAATGTTTACTGGAAAGATGCAGAACCTGTCGTTACAGAGAAAAACAATCTTTTAGAGCCTGATCATGATCCCCAAATCAGAATTGAAGAGGAGGGGGGAGAAGTGTTTCTGTATATCTCTTCTACTCCGGCAGCAAGAGGCATGAACAACAAACTCATAACAAGTGGTATGCTTGGGGAATCCCGGATTTCCGGTCAGCAGTTTGAAAACCCGAATGGAGGTTCCTATGAGATAGATACAGACTTTCTTGGGGTAAAAAGAAACAGAAGAAATCCTGCTGTGGGTCCATTTGAAAAAGCCGGAAGAGGAATGCAGAGGATTAAGGTTTGGGAATAGGAATAATAGGTAAAGTTTAAAGGTATACTATGAACAAGATAAAATTCTACCTGATAGGGATATTTTCTCTATTCTTAATTTCATGTTCTAGCAGAACCAGTTGTGAAGGAATGCAAAATCTGAAAAACAACTGGGCTGACCGTTTGCAATATGTGGGCGTCGTGATTGAAGACGAAGAATACCACATCTGGGGGTCATCTCCAATCTGGGGGAATGATGGGAAGGTTCATGTGTTTGCATCGCGCATACCGGCGGAGACAGGTTTTTACAAATGGTGGGCTACATCTCAGATTGCGCATTATGTGAGCGACCAGCCGGAGGGTCCCTTTGAATTAGTGGAGGTTCTGCTGGAACCTGGCCAGACTGCACCGGGCTCCTGGGACTTGGGGACGCAACATAATCCAACGATTACAAAGATCGGCGATCTCTATGTGCTGAGCTACCATTCAGGGATGGGGACACTGGAAGACCGGAAGCGCCCCACAATGCGCATTGGGATGATGATTGCTTCTGACATAAATGGTCCCTGGCAAAAGCTCGGGAAGATTCTTGATACTCCGACCTCCGATGAGTCAGATGTGGTACCTCCCGGGTACAACGGTGGAACCGATAATCCCGCATTGATCAGGCACCCGGACGGCCGTTTTTTTCTTTACTACAGGCTGAAATTCCCTGGCATGGAAGGCGGGAATACCTATGGGGTGGCCATTGCCGACCAACTGGAAGGCCCCTATACTCACTACCCGTCCCGTGTGGTCAACAATCCCACCTATATCGAAGATCCCTACGTCTTCGTTTATGATTCGTTGTTTTATATGTTGATTACCGATGCAAAGAGCCGTGGCGGATTGTTGCTATCATCGGAAGATGGCCTGCATTTCGATTACAACGAGGCGGTACGGGGTTATGGTGAGCTTTCGGATTATGTCCCGCCAGACAAGATGCCGACTCCACTCCCTGATATGCCCGGTGGTAGTTTTGAACGCCCCCAGCTTTTGCTCAAGGACGGTATCCTCACGCATCTCTATGCACCTAGCGGTGTGAACATGAAAGGAGGCAAAAACTCGTGCTGCTACCTGTTTAAGATACTTAATGAATAGATCAATTTTTAATGATTAAATATGAATAAGATTGAAGAATCAAAGATAGAACGTCGGAACTTTCTGAAGAAAACGGCTGGAGTCATTGGACTTGCCACAGTCGGGCCCACTATTAGCCAGGCAGCGGTCGCACAAACAGATGCGACTTTCGGTACCGGGACACTATCAAAAGATCAGCAGACAGTGCGTGAGACAAAGAGCTATGGAGTAGAGCTGGCTGCTTATAAACCGGAGTTTGCCGGATTTTGGCTGGACTCTTTGGGTAATGGACGAAAATGGCACAGTGCTATTCTTGGTGGTGGTCTTGAGCAAATATACCGCAGAGAGAACAGCAACGGATGGGTCAACTACTATCCGGTTGGACAATCAGATGCCAGAACACGCTTCAAATTTGAAGAAAAGCATATTATTATCCGGTCCGAGGCACTAACCGACTATGTGATCGAACCGTTCGTTATGAAATTTACCCACAAAGGGCCCAACCCGGCCTTTGCTACGCTGCTTGGAGAGATGGAAGAGGATGGCTCTGTTAAATTGCCGGCTGTATTACATATTCCCGGGCAGGGAACGATGCGGATCACCGCGAAATCTGAGAAAAAAATACCCTTGTATTTTAAGTATGAGGGCGTTCGTGACTGGGATCTTGATCTGAGGTTCGGCAAGATCATCTTTCCCGCTGCAACTGAACAGTGCAACTGGATCGAGTTTAAAATGGAAGTGATTCAGGTCTATCCGCAAATTGCAGAAATTGAAGATGATGCGCGGTTTGACGGATTTCGTCGATGCTGGTTGAACATGATACAATTGTCGGCGGAACACCGGATGATGGCCAATCATGTCAGCTCGGATGTTTGCGGATTGGTCTACCATGAATACAGTGAGATCGCATCGCTTACGGGTGAAATTGCCGACGGGGTTTCCGGGCTGCAGATATTGAGGGATTCGATGAACCGTTTTCTGGATGACGGCAAGCTTGGGTATGGGATGGCATTGTACAAAGGTGAAGCTTCATACCCTGAGGCCACACTTGATACCTGGCCTTCGCTTTTGATCGCTGCGCATAATTACTACCAGGCAAGTAATGATAAACAGTGGGTTGTCAGACAAATTGATAAACTAATTAACTGGGGTGATCAATCGCTTGCTACGGATAAAAATGGCAACGGCTTGCTTGAATACCATCAAAGTGGTAATGCCGGGGATTGCTACTACAGACCGGCAAACTGGTGGGATGCAATTAATTTCGGGCATGAGGATGCCTACTCCAATGCCCTGGCATATAAGGCATTTCTCGGATTATCAGAAATGGCATCGGTAGCGGACAAATCCGATCAGGCAAAAAAGTTTACAAAGGCTGCGAAAAAGATTAAAGCCTCCTATTACAAGACTTTTTTCAATCCGGAAACGGGGATGCTGGCCGGGTGGAAAAGCCGGGATGGAAAATTGCATGACTATGCGTTCACATTTGTGCAAGGGGTGGCAATCGCCTATGGAGTAATTGATAATGAGGAGACTGCGAATAAACTGCTGGATGCCACTGTTAAGAAAATGAAAGAGGTTGGCTATAACAGGTTCGACCTTGGATTACCGGGTAATTTGATTGCCATACCGCCGGAGGATTACTTTCAAAAATTTATGAAACCAAGTTGGGATACGACCAGGCATCCGTTCCAGGTGTATGAAAATGGCGGGGCTTCGGCCAATCACACCTATTATCTTATATCCGCGTTTTATAAACTTGGCAGAGTTGAAGAGGGAGATATGATTCTCCTGCCAATACTGAAAGGATTTAATGAATGCAGCTTTCAGGGATATGATGGGCCGTGGAATTCATATGACTGGCGTGCCTGGGATGGAAAAGCCCATGGATATGAAGGCATGCTGGTAGATAACTACCTGGCAGTGAAAGCTGTGCTTGTACGACAGGGACTTATTGATCCGGAGAGGGGCGTTTGGAAACATGATAAAATGACTTGAGGTTCATCATATAATTAATAATACAATGGGTTGGATTATCACATTGATGTGCGCCGTTGCTTCTATTGCAGGTTTAAATGTGGAGGCACAAGATCCCTGTCTGGATTATGCGCGGGATTTATTGGAAAATGCAAATAATGAAAAGTATTAAAAACATAAATCAACTATTATGAAAAGCAAACAAAACCGCAGAAGTTTTATTAAAAACTCAGCCCTGACAGGGATAGGATTAAGCTTGGCTTCAAAGTATACAACCGCCGCCAGTATGTCAAGGATCGCTGGCGCAAATGAAACCATAAATATTGGAGTCGTAGGTTGCCGAAATCATGGTTCCTGGGCACATCTTGAGGATTCATACCTGAACTATCCGAATGTCAATGTGATTGCCCTATGCGATGCTGACCTCGCCAGCATTGATCGCAGTTCGAAAATCATGTATGACAAGGGAGCACGTCCGGCTAAAGCGTATACGGACATCAGAAAAATGCTTGAGAACAAAGATATTGATGCTATTTCGGTGGCTACGCCTAACCACTGGCATGCACTTGCAACGGTATGGGGTTGCCAGGCCGGGAAGGATGTATGTGTCGAGAAGCCTGTTTCCCACAATATATGGGAAGGGCGTAAAATGGTTGAGGCCGCTGAAAAATATGGCAGGATTGTTCAGGCCGATCACGATATGCGCTCACATCCGAGAATAGAAGCTGCTGTAAAATATATACAGAGCGGTGCCCTGGGTAAAATTGAGTTCTGTCACTCCTGGGTGTACAAACGTCGGAAAAGCATGGGCAGCGTTCGAAAATCGGGAGGCTACATCCCTAGAACAGCTGATTATGACCTGTACTGCGGACCCGCACCCATGGGTCCTCTGCCACGAATTAACCTTCATTATGACTGGCACTGGCAGTGGGACTTTGGGAATGGAGAAATTGGGAATAACGGCCCTCATCACCTTGACCTGTGCCGATGGATTCTCGGACATCAGGATTTGCCCTCCAGGGTAATCTCTTTCGGAGGAAGATATGATTATGAGGATGATGGAGAAACACCCAATACAAGTGTTACCCTTTATGATTATAAGACGGCACCCATATTATTTGAAGTAAGGGGTTTATCCAGGAGTAAGGACAATCCCATAATGGATTCTTTCAAGACAACGTCGAAGAAAGGAGTAAAACTATTTTACGAATGGGACAATGAGAATCCAAACACCTCCAATATTATCATTTGTGAAAATGGATTTGTTGATATGGGCAGGCAAATAGCCTATGATAATGATGGCAATAAAATTAAAGAGTTCGAGGGAGAACGGGTTAACTCTATCCTGAATTTTTTAAAAGCTGTTCGTTCAAGGAAAGAGGAAGACATCAGGACACCAATTTTAGAGGGGCACCTGTCGGCTTCTCTTTGTCACATGGGAAATATCTCTTACAGAGTCGGGAAAGAGTCATCCTATGAAGAGGTAAATGATGTATTCAGGAACGATTTTGAGATACTGGATGCCCTGGAAAGAACAAGCCAGCATTTGAATGCCAACGGATTAAACATGAATAAAATGCCCATAGTACTCGGACCCTGGCTGAAGATGGATTCAAAGAAAGAGATGTTCACAGGAGCGTACGCTGAAAGGGCAAATCAATATATATCAAGGGATTACAGGGAGCCATTTGTAATCAGAGATCAGGTTTAATTAGTCATAATTTAAAACAATACATAATGAAAATACTTAGATTTTGGGTGTTGCTATGGAGCGTGGTCACCCTTTATGGATGTGCTGAAAAAGTTGAAAATACAAATAGCTATTCTACCGCACCTGAAGGCGCTATCGTTCTCTTTGACGGAACCGATTTTTCACACTGGACCAATTGTGATGGAGGGGAGGTGCGATGGAAGATAGTTAATGGCATCATGGAGATTGTGCCTGATTCGGCATGGGGATGCGGCCGCATCGAGGGTACAAAGACAAAACAGCTATTTAGGGATTTTCAACTTCATTTGGAGTTTAAGTTGCCTGAAAATGAAAACACCAACAGTGGAGTCTATATTCAAAAACGTTATGAGTTGCAGATATATAATTCATTCAATGTGGAGCCATCACCCGGCATGGGAGGGTCCATCTACAGACAGAAGGTACCCGATGTTATTGTTGGAAAACCGAATGGGGAATGGGAAACGTATGATATTTTGTTCCGTTCTGCACGTTTTGATCCCGAAAACAGAGGGAATAAAATTGAGAATGCAAGGATATCTGTTATCCATAATGGAGTGGTCATTCATAATAATGTGGTTATCAAAACCAAAACTGGTGTAGGTTTTGAGGAAGGAATTGAACCAGGACCGATTATGTTGCAGGATCACCTGGCACCGGTTCAATTCAGAAATATCTGGATTATTCCAAACGAGGCCATAGAGACACTGCCTGAAGATGATCACTGAAATTTTAACAAAGAATGAAAAAGCATCTGATTTTAACAAGTATTTGTGCTTTGCTTCTTTTTTCCTGTTCCAAAACAGAGCAAAAGCCTAACGTTATTTTTATCCTTACCGACCAATGGAGGGCATCGTCATTTGGATATGCCGGCGATGATGTGGTACAAACACCACAATTAGACAAATTTTCAAACGAAGCTGTCAATTTTCAAAATACAGTTTCAGTAACACCGGTTTGTACTCCTTATCGGGCGTCGCTTATGACCGGACGTTATCCAACTTCAACAGGGATGTTTATCAACGACTTATACTTGCCTGCAGAAGAATTATGTTTTGCAGAAATCTATAATCAAGCAGGTTACAACACAGCGTATCTGGGCAAATGGCACCTTGATGGTCACGGAAGAGAAGATTTTGTAGTTCCTGAACGACGACAAGGTTGGACTTACTGGAAAGGTTCAGAATGTGACCATAACTACCCCAGGGAACACTATTACGATAATGAAGACACTACCAAAAAATATTGGGAAGGCTATTCTACCTATGCTATTGCCAATGAAGCAAACAATTACATGGAACAACATGCCAATAATGATAATCCTTTTTGTTTGTTTGTATCGATTGCAACCCCTCACTTTCCTCATCACACTGCTCCCCAAGAGTATATGGAATTATATACACCCGACAAATTAAAATTGGCCCCTAACGTAAGTGAGGACAAACGCAAATCGGCATTGAAAGAGTTACAAGGTTATTATGCACATTGTACCGCAACAGATAAAGCAATTGGTGAGATTATTGATAAAGTAAAAGAGTTGGGAATTTACGATAACTCTATTATCGTATTTACTTCTGACCATGGCGAATTGATGGGAGCTCACGATTTTAGACCACGGTCTAAAATGGCAGCTTATTCAGAATCGTCCAATGTTCCGTTTTTAATTTCATATCCCGGCATTGGAAATAATGCAGGCAAAATTGCTAAAGCAGCTCTTACCACGCCTGATATTTTACCATCCCTGTTATCGCTCAGTAATATTGACATACCCAATACTATTGAAGGGTATGATTTGTCTGGCATTATTAAGTCTCCCGATGAGGATTCTGAAAGAGCAGCATTGTACATGAATATTGCTCCTTTTGGGGGTATGTATAATATTGATGAATATCGTGCTATTCGTACAAACAAATACACATATGTAAAAACGCCGCAGGGTGCATCTATGCTTTTTGATGATGAAAATGATGTATATCAAATGAATAATTTAGTCAACCAGCCCGATTATGCGGATGTTCAGAAAAAACTTGATAAACAGATGATAAATGAACTTCGTCGCATAGGAGAAGAGAACATAATGGAACGTGAGTATTACTTTAAGAAATTCAGTTATTATGGGCAAAAGGAGTTTAATTCGAGATATGTCATTTCAGTTAAAACAAACGTAGAGGTTGTTGTGTCTCCCCTTAAAATATTCAGGATACACGACTAATAACACTTAAAAATGTAAATTAAAAACGAATAAAATGATTCTATTTTTTATCGATAACGATAGGAGATGCGCACGAATGAAAATGATGATAGTGACGGAAGTCGCCCAGGGAAATCTAAACTGAAGCTTATGAAAAAGACAATACTGATAGCAATTATTGGAATGCTGGTATTATCCTGCAGCAAGGATATAAAACCCAACATCATTTACATCTATACCGATCAGCAAAGCGAAACCATGATGAGTTGTGCAGGTAATGAGTACCTGGAAACTCCGGCCATGGATTACATTGCCAATAACGGGATTCGCTTTACGCGGGCATACACAACAAATCCTGTATGTGTACCAGCGCGTGTTAGCATGATGACAGGAAGATTTCCTGGCTATTTTAACGATAAAGACGGAAACAGCGTTCGGGAAAATGGGGGAGCCCAGGATATACCGGAATTAAGTGAGAAGGTTAAAGCCACCACCATCGCGGCATATCTTAAAAAAGTCGGCTATGACCTGGTATACGGAGGGAAAGAACATTTACCTCCTTCATTAAGACCAATGGCCCTGGGATTTAAAGATATCACTGATGATGAAAGAGATGTTCTGGCAGAAAAAGCTGCAGGGTATATAAAAGGCAAGCACAAAAATCCTTATTTCATGATCGTCTCCCTTGTCAATCCACATGATATATGTTATATGGCCATACGTGATTTTGCCAGTGCTCAAAACCAGGCGTTTTTACACAGGAAAAAAGGTGGAATTGAGATGGAGACCCTTGACAAAGCCCTGCAGTTGCCTGAAGGTGTAAGTAAAGAGCAATTTTTTGCTGAATATTGTCCTCCATTACCACCCAACTTTGAGCCCCAGGAAGATGAATCCCTTGCCATTGGTTCCTTACTCGACAGGAGACAACATCGCAGGAGTGCCCGTGAGGAATATACAGAAGAACAATGGCGCATGCACCGCTGGGCATATGCACGTTTGACAGAAATGGTTGATGCACAGATACAACTTCTATTGGATGCACTGAAAGAAAGCGGGCAGGAGGAAAATACGCTGGTGATATTTTCCAGCGACCATGGTGATATGGATGCCTCTCATAGAATGGAGCATAAAACCACTTTGTATGAGGAAGCGGCGAACATTCCTTTTGCAGCCATGTGGAGGGGGCATATCCCTGCTGGACAGGTCAATAAAAAAAGTCTTGTTTCAAATGGACTTGATTTGCTGCCTACGGTGTGCGACTATGCAGGTATTAAAGGCCAATCAGATCCCAGGGGCAGAAGTCTGAAACCTCTGTTTGAAGGGAAAAACACTGAATGGCGCAAAACACTGGGTGTGGAGAGTGAAATTGGAAGAATGGTGGTAGATGAAGAGGGGTATAAATACATAAAATATGATGCAGTTGGAGTTGAGGAACAGTTAATGGATTTAAATAAAGATCCTTTTGAAACAAAACATTTTACAAATAATAAAAGACATTCAGAGATACTGTCCAAACTTCGGAAATCTTTTGAAGAAGAGTGGTTTCCTAACTTGTAGATATTATGAAAGTAAGTAGTTTAAGATTTTTCGGAATTATTATTCTATTTCTAATAGTTGGAGTGGCATACTCGAGAAATTCCAAAAAGAAAGAGAACACAAAACCCAATGTGGTACTGTTTTATCTTGATGATAGCGGATATGGAGATTATGCACACAATGGTAATCCTACTATAAAAACACCGAATATTACGAAGTTAAAAGAGAGTGGTGTTAATTTTACGCAGTTCTACGTGGCTAGCGCTGCATGTTCTGCATCGCGCTATTCTCTTATGACAGGACGTTATCCGGGGCGTTCGGGACTGGACTCCTGGGTAATTGGACCCAGGGCAAGGAAACATATTCATGAAAAAGAGATAACTCTTGCTGAGGGACTAAAATCTGTTGGGTATAAAACCGGAATATTTGGGAAATGGCACCTGGGTTCTCCGAACGAGAACAATCAATATTCTCAAAAAACGTTGCCTCTGGCACATGGTTTTGACGAATGGGTTGGAACAAATGTATCGCATGACTACAATACTGCAATGCTTTTGAAAAGTGATCCTCAGGGTAAAAATCCAATACCCGGGTATGATCTAATCGCTAAAGATTTACCCTCAGATATAAAAGCCTCGGAATCTTTAACGGGTGTGTGTACAAAAGCTGCCATTGATTTCATTAAACGAAATAAAAAGAATCCGTTTCTCGCATATATTCCATATAATATGCCACATTTAGGCCTCTTTGTTAGTGACAAATTTAAAGGGACCTCACGTAATGGAGCCTTTGGGGACGTGATGGAAGAGCTTGATGCGGCAATTGGGGAGATCTGTCAAACTTTAGAAGATGTTGGAGTAAGGGAAAATACCAATGTTATTTTTTCTTCGGACAATGGACCCTGGATAGTTTTTCGTGATAAATCGGATACCAAATATGGGGATACACGTTTACAGGTTGGTTATGCCACTCCATTTCGCGATGGCAAAGGTTCAACATGGGAAGGAGGACATCGCGTGCCAGGAATTATCAGTTGGCCTGCACGAATCAGAGGAAACCGGAATGAACAGACTCCAATCAGTACCTTAGACATATTGCCAACAATTTTTGCAATAACCGGCTTAGAGTTGCCCAAAGACAGGACTATTGACGGACGCGATATCCGTTCGTTATTAATGCCCGGGAAGTATAAAAATAAACCTGATGAATTCAAGTTTTTTTATTCTTATTCCGACAATCAACCTTCGGCAATTCGGAAAGATTCGTGGAAATTACATGTTCGCATAGGTTCTCAAACAAAAAGCAACTATGGCTATTCGGCATCCCGGGAAACGCCATTGTTGTTTCAGGTTGAAAAAGATCTGGGAGAAAGGATCAATGTCTCAAAACAACAATCAGAAAAAGTTTCAGAACTGCTGACTGATTTAGAAACCTTTGAAAAACAAATGAAAGAAGAAGGCTCTTTTTGGGATACTAAATAAGCTCCCTCTAGGTTTTTCACTTATCAACAAAAGAATATGAGTTCAATCAAAAAAATATTGAGAGTCACAATGGCAGGAGTGAGCATGCTTGCTCTGCTTTCGGGAGTGTTCGCACAGTCAGAGATTCAGATTGCGCAACCCAATATTGTTCTGATCATGGTTGATGACCTCGGTTTCGAGACCATCGGCTGCTATGGTGCAAAAGACTACAAGACTCCGCAGATTGACGCACTTGCGGCAAAGGGTGTTCGCTTCAACCACTGCTATTCCCAGCCACTCTGTACTCCGTCGCGCGTGCAGATTATGACTGGCCGGTACAACCACAGGAACTATGAAGGTTTTGGCTACCTTAATCCAAAAGAAGTCACCTTCGGGAACATCTTGAAGAATTCAGGATATAAGACATGTATCGCCGGGAAATGGCAGCTCTGTGGCGATGCCAACACCGTCAGGGCCTTCGGGTTCGACGAGCACTGTCTTTGGAACATGCACGCCTACAGGGAGGATCCCCCAAACGCGAAGGAACCGGAGGGTTGGCTTAGACGCTATGATGCGCCCACTCTATATGAGAATGGTATATGGACAGAGCATCCGAAAGGGATCTATGGCCCGCAAGTATGCACCGATTTCATATGTTCTTTCATTGAGCAGAATAATGGCCAGCCTTTCTTTGTTTATTACCCTATGATTATCACGCATGATCCTTTTGTCCCAACTCCTAACAGTGTCGATAAGCATTGCGAGGACAAGAAGCAGAACTTCGTCGATATGGTGGAATTCATGGATTTACTCGTGGGTCAAATTGTAAGACAACTTGAAAGGCAAGGCGTTCTGGATAATACCCTTATTCTTTTCACAGGCGACAACGGCACACACGAAATCATAGTGTCAGAAACAACAAGGGGTCAGATCTCTGGTGGCAAAGCGAAGATGACAGATGCCGGTACTCATGTCCCGCTTATCGCATACTGGCCCGGCAAATCTCCAGCGGGCAAAGTCCTTGATGATCTCATCGATTTCTCTGATTTTCTACCAACCATCTGCGAAGCCGCGGGCGCACCAATTCCAAACGACCGCATCATTGATGGCCGTACCTTCCTGCCGCAGATTCTTGGGAAAAAGGGTAAATCCCGTGAATGGATGTTCTGTCACTACTGGGGGTATGGCCGCAAGAAAGAGGAAACACGCGAATACGTCAGAGACCAGCGCTGGAAGCTCTACGACAATGGGCAAATGTATGATACCAGGAATGACATTCTCGAGCAGTCCCCCCTTCAAGATTCTGAACCGGAATTGCTTGCTGTGCGAAAGCGTTTGCAGGCAGCTCTCGAAGCTGTCAGGAAACAGTAATAATTGTCCAAGCATGACAGAAACTAATAGCATTTTGAAGTTGATGGCCATTTGTGTTTTTTGTTTATCAAATTTAACATACGGTCAGAGCAATTGGGTAGAAACTACCCGTGATTCAAAACCATGGACCCGTTGGTGGTTAATGGGAAGCGCGTTAACCAGGGAAGATGTTCGGGATCACTTGATTGAGTTGAAAAATGCAGGTATAGGAGGGGTCGAAATTGTTCCCATCTACGGAGCAAAGGGCTATGAGAATTTGTATGTGGATTTTCTTTCAAAAGAGTGGATGGAATTGCTTGAATACACGGTGAATGTAGCTGATAATCTGGGTATGGGAGTCGATATGACAATGGGCACCGGCTGGCCCTTTGGGGGGCCACAGGTGGAACCGTATTTTGCGTCAGGTAAGCTGCACATACAACATTATAAAGTTCAGGGAGTCACTGTTTTTGAAAGAGAGCTTATTATTGATGATGAAACTCAGGTTGGATTGGCGGAGCTACAGTATGTTACGGCCTTTTCAGAAAAGGGGGAGTATACCGATTTGACTCCGGTGTTAAAGGAAAATCATCTGAATTGGAGTGTGCCTGCCGGTAGCCACACCATATTTGCAGTCTTCTGTGCTAAAACCGGTCAGAAAGTGAAAAGAGCAGCACCGGGCGGAGAGGGGTATGTATTGGATCATTTTTCTGCAGAAGCGTTTGAAGACTATGCCAAACCCTTTGAAGATGCTTTTGCATCAGCTCGCTTTTTGCCTCGGGCCTTATTTAATGACAGTTATGAGGCCTACGGCTCAGATTATTCTGCTGGTTTATTTGATGAGTTCAGAATGCGACGGGGCTATGATCTCAAAAAGCATATCCCTCAATTGGTAAACAACGATGATTCACCTGCAACAAACAGGATTATAAGCGATTACAGAGAAACACTCTCTGACATGATCATTGAAAATTTTGCACAATCGTGGCAAGGATGGGCAGAAGCACAGGGAATGTTGACGAAGTACCAGGCACATGGTTCTCCTGGCAACCTGATCGATTTATATGCAACAGCCAATATGCCTGAATGCGAAACCTATGGCTCAATGCCTTTTGACATATCCGGATACAGACGGGATAAAAGTGATATTATCACAGGTGAAGCAGATATTATGATGCTCAAGTTCTCCACTTCGGCAGGACATATTGCAAACAGGCCCAGAATATCTTCAGAATCGCTTACCTGGTTACGTGAGCATTTTAAAGGGGCATTGTCGCAGGCAAAACCTGAGACAGAGGGCTTGCTGCTGGCAGGTGTCAACCATCTCTTTTTTCATGGGTCAACCTATTCTCCCAAAGAGGCAAGCTGGCCGGGATGGAAATTCTATGCAGCTGTAAATCTTCATCCAAACAATACGATTTGGAAAGATGCACCCAATTTCTTCCATTACATTACCCGGTGTCAGTCAATGTTGCAAGCAGGAAAGCCTGACAATGAAATATTACTTTACTGGCCCGTGTATGACCAGTGGGGAAGACATCAGGAAAAAATTCTGATGCAGATTCAAATGTCTGATACGGAGCATTGGTTATACCCAACTTCATTTTACAAAACGGCAAACCAATTGCTTGATCATGGCTATCACACTGACTTTATTTCTGAAAAATTTATCAGTGAGGCCAAAGTGGTAAATGGCGAGATCGCTTTGCCGGGAGGAAATTATAAAGCATTGGTTGTTCCCGATTGTCAGTTTATGCCTTTGAAAACCCTGGAAAAACTGGCTGAAATGAAAAAGAACGGCGCACAGATTATTTTTTCCGGTCTTCCGGAATCTGTACCCGGATTTTATAATTACAAACAAAGAGAGGCTGAATTACTGAAATATAAGAACAAAAACAAGAAAAGCCTTGAAGTCTGTGACAATGTAATTTCAGAACTAAAAAAACTGACTGTTATACGGGAGCAGTTCCCTGAATACGGTCTGAAATACATCCGGCGTAGCATCGGAAATGATAAAATATATTTTGTTGTTAATCATACTGCAAATGAGGTTAATAGCTATGTGAGCCTTGGCGCTGATTTTAAAGAGGCAGTATTACTGGATCCACTGACAGGAAAAGAAGGGTTGGCAAAGACCTCAAAAAAAGGAGAACTCTTGTTAAATCTCAAGTCCGGCGAATCGATACTCATTAGAACAGTGAATAAAGAAAGCAATCTTGAGACCTGGAAATACCTCAAAAAAGGAAAAGAATTTGCATTAGCAGGGAAATGGAGGATTGAATTCCTTGATTCCACTCCCTATCCGGTGGAAACGAAAGAGATTAGCAAGCTGGTATCATGGACCGGGTTCAGTAAAGAAGCTGAAGCATACTCAGGTACAGCGAGATACGTCATTGAATTTGACAAGCCCGATGCAAAATCAGATGCGTGGATGCTTAAACTGGGAGATGTAAGAGAAAGTGCCAGAGTTTGGCTGAATGGCAATTACGTGGGCTGTGCCTGGGCTAATCCCTTTGAAATGAATATCGGTCCGTTAAAGGCCGGAAAAAACAGACTGGAAATTGAAGTGACCAATCTTGCAGCCAACCGGATCAGAGATCTTGAAAGGAGCGGCTATGAGTGGAAAGTATTCAATGATATTAACATGGTTAATAAGGACTACAAAAAGTTTGATGCCACAAAATGGGATGCAGTCCCCTCAGGGCTAATGGGCCCGGTAACATTAGAAAGTGTTTTTTATGAAAAATTGGATCTGATCGTTAATGAGTAAAATATGCGAAGTTTTTATCTTTTTTCGATAGCCATCCTGATGCTCTTATGCATATCTGCATATTCGCAATCGTCAGATTTCTATGCTTACCATACGAGGTTGGACTTTGATGACAATAATAACACGGGAAAATATGCTGATATTGTTGTTAATGTCAATAAACAAGGGCAACTGGTCTTTAGCCGTGAATACAGCTATTTACCCTACTGGCAAACAAATAAATCAAAGAGTTTTGTTGAAAGGATCATCCCCTTTCTTGGTGATGGGCCTGCCGGAAGACCTGACAGGATTAATCAATGCTCGTACGCAAGTATTATAGAAAACTCAGATCAACAGATCATTATCCACTGGAGGTACGCACCCGATCAGCACCGTATCAATTTTACTGATTTCAAAAAAAGTTACGATGGTGATATTGGCAAATTCTTCGAAGATTATGTGGATGAATACTTTATTGTGCACCCTGATGGTACAGTTACCAGAAAGGTAAAAAAAGGGTGTTATTCTCTTGATGATTGGAATGATCCGCTGAATGCAACTACCCAGGTATTGAAACTTGGTTCTAAAGGTATTACCCATATACGTACTGTTCCGGCAAGATTACAGAACCTTCCAGGCGAGAAAGTTTTAGGTGTCCCAATTAGGAAAGAGCATAGAAACTTTCTTTTTGCCTCATGGAATTTCGATGAAGGATTAAGTGGCAACAACGAATTCACGAAAGAGACGATCAGTGGCTCAGATTGTACCATAGGTGGCGTAAAAAGTCACTGGAAAACAGGGGTGTCTGGCTCATGCCTCTCATTTGATGGCTATTCCAACAAAGTTTCCCTGGCTGCGAGAGAGGTACCACTTATCACAGGTGATTTTACCATTGAAGCGTGGATCGCTCCCCAGGAATACTCTTGGAACAGGTCAGGCATTGTTGATCACGACCAGGATAAACAAGCGGGGTACACCCTGGGAATAAATCATTTGGGTCAGATAGGATTGCATGCTTGTATAGATGGTGAATGGCAGGGATTAACCACCCGTGAGTCTGTTGATCTTCTGCAATGGACCTGTGTCACGGGTGTTTATGAAAAGTCGAAAGGATTCAGTATCTATTTTGATGGTATTTTGGTGGATACATTTGCAGCATCAGGGCTTGTTTGTGATGCCGGGGATCTGGATCTCTATATAGGCATGGCGCATGAAAAAAATTATCCATGGGCTTATGAACGAAATGTAACCAGGTCCTTCCTTTCGAATATGGTTTTCAGCGGGCTGATCGACGAAGTACGTTTGTTTGACAGGGCCCTTAATCCGACTGAAATAGAGCAGGGTTACCTGGCGTTTAAACCAGGAATACAAAAACCTTTGCAATACTGGGTTCTACCGGCAGGCACGAAAAAATCAAACAAGTTTGGTGCTGACTACACAAAACTGGAATTCAGTCCGGAATGGGACGGGCTCTGGCGTGTGGGTGATCATGCTGATATCGTTGTATCTTTTGATGAATCTCCCTGCCGTTTTGTTTTCTGGCGGGGAACAAATTACCTGCCCAGCCTGGTGACAGAACCCGGACCTCAGGGGATATGGATCAGTGACCAGGGACCGGAAATCTATACAAATCAATGCTTTGAACATATGTCCGACAAAATGTGCCGCTATTCTCACGTCAGGCTCATTGAAAATACCGATGCCAGGGTAGTGGTTCACTGGCGAAATGCCAGCGTGGATATTGCATATAACTGGTTGGATACTGATGAAGAGGGATGGGGATTATGGACTGATGAGTACTGGTATATATACCCGGATGCCATATCAGTTCGGTACCAGGTTAGTGGCAGGCTTACTGACTACCTGGAAATGAATTTCGAAACTCAACAAAATGAGATGCTTAACCAGCCAGGCACAAGGCCTGAAGATAATATATCCTATAATGCCATCACCATTTCAAATCTGGATGGGAAGACGGAAACCTGGAATTATTCTCTCGGTAAAACATTCAGAAAAGAGCCGGCAGGTGAAGTTAATACGCTTATGAGAGAAATGAATCTGGTGTATATGAATCTTAACTCTGATTATAAGCATTTCAACATTGGAGAAGACGGATCACACTGGCGTCGCTTAACACAGTGGCAATCAATGAGACTGGCTCCCGGATACTCAAAATTCAATGCATGGAACCACTATCCTGTTGGTCTTTTGCCCAGTGACGGGACGGTTGCTACCGGAAATGACCGGACTAGTTCATCATGCCTGGGAAATCTATATGGGTTGGAACACTCCCTTGACGATGGCCGGACCGAAGCTTACAATATCTATGGAATGACAAACCTTCCGGTATCAGAGCTTAAGATTCTGAACCGTTCATGGAATACAGCTCCTCAATTAATGGATATTAGTGGAGGGGAAAGCAGTACTTATGATAAAAGACAACGGGCATATGTGATATTGAAAGAATCGGATAAACTCTCCTTTGAGCTGAATGGATCTGAAGAGAGTCCCATATTAAACCCCTGTTTTGTGATTAAGAACTGGGGCAATAAATCTTTGGCTCACCTTGATATTAATGGTAAGAAACAGGCTGTTGATAATAGCTTCAGGCAGGGAATCATCAGAGATACCGATGGTACAAAAACGCTGGTCATTTGGCTAAGACAGCAATCTTATGATAAGGTATCATACAGAGTCTATTAATAGTGAAACAGGAAAGAGCAATTAAAACTAAATCTCAGTGAAAAAATATCATATAATACCATTGGCGTCAGTACTCATTTTATCTTCCTTCAGGTCATTCCAGGATCCTGATATTGCCGACCCTGCGAATTATTTGAATGATATTAAAGTTGAACTCAATAAAAAATGGCCGAAAAACAGGACCGTAAACCTGGTTTTTCACGGACACTCTGTTCCTGCCGGATACTATAAAGCACCCCTGGTAAAACCCTTCGGTGCTTACCCTTTAATGTTATTAAAAGAACTTAAGGAACTTTATCTCTATGCTGTAATTAACATCATCAATACTTCCATAGGTGGTGAGAATGCAGTGAGTGGTGCGAACCGATTTGACTCGGATGTTCTGGTTCATAAACCCGATGTTTTGTTCATCGATTATTCATTAAACGACAGGGGGGCGGGACTTGAAGCGTCGAATGAGGCGTGGAGCAGTATGATTGAAAAAGCGCTGGACCGGAATATCAAAATAATACTTTTGACGCCTTCTCCCGATACCCGCAAGGATATTCTTGAGCCCAATAATGAATTGGAACAGCATGCAAACCAGGTGAGAAGCTTGGCAAAGGAGAATGGAATCGGACTTATTGACAGCTATGAATTATTCAGGAACAAAGTTTTAGCCGGCGATAGTCTTTCCATGTATATGTCATCAGTGGTTCATCCGAATGAGAAAGGACATCAAATCATTACAGATGAGCTTGTCAGGTATTTTAAATAGCAGATAGTCAGATATCATTAAATGATCAATATTCACACCCCACAATATAGAAAAATGAGATTTGCATTATTGAGTATCACCGTATTGCTGATGTTTACCACAGCTTGTCATCAATCCTACCAGGATTATAGTGAGATTAAAGATTTGTCGGGAATCTGGAAATTTCAACTTGATCCTGACAATATAGGGATGAGGGATCAATGGTTCAGCAAGGAGTTTAATGATTCAATACCGCTTCCCGGCACCACGGATGAGCACAAGAAGGGAACTTTTATAAATGAACAGGCAGTGGACCGCCTTTCGCGTGTATGGTACTGGAAGGGTGCTGCCTGGTACCAGAAGGAGCTTGTTATTCCGGAACACTGGACGGACAAGCATGTCAGCCTTCTTCTCGAGCGGACTAAAGATACCCATGTCTGGTTTGATGATATTCACTGCGGTTATGAAAATACCTTAAGTGCTTATCAATACTTCGATTTAACCAAAGCCATTAAATCCGGAAAACATAAAATTACTGTATTGGTCGACAATGCAAAGTTGCCTCCTGTAGGTCCTTCCCATGCCGTTGACGAACGTACCCAGACCAACTGGAACGGGATAGTGGGTAGAATCGAACTTCAGGCAACCGACCCTGTATGGATAGAGGAAGTGCAGACCTATCCGGATGTGAAAAATAATCAGTTAAAAATCCGGGTAACCATTGGAAATATCACAGAAAAAGAGGCAAACGGGGAATTGCTGGTAAGTGCGAAGAGCTGGAATACAGGGAATCCTGTGAAATTTCAAACTCAAAAGGAAGAGATAACAGGAATCGCAATGGATAAGGTTGTTGAATTCATATACAATTTCGACCGGGAAGCTCCCCTGTGGGATGAGTTTGATCCGGCATTAATTAAACTGAGCCTGAGCTTGTCAACCAGTGCTGGCGATGAAAATTACACCAGCTCAAAGCAGGTGAACTTTGGAATGCGCGAATTCAAACGGGAAGGAAAATATATATTCAATAATGGTAAACGGGTGTTTTTAAGAGGGCGTATCGATTGTGCCAATTATCCGATTACCGGATATCCGCCAATGAATAAACAGGCATGGCTGAAACTATTCAGGCAATTAAAATCCTATGGTATCAATCACTGGAGGTTTCATTCGTGGTGTCCCCCTGATGAAGCTATGGCAGCTGCCGATATCGTAGGAGTATACCTTCAACCTGAACTACCCAATAAAAGGAGCGGAATGGACAAGAGAAGTAAGGAGAGTGAAGCGATCCGTAAAATGTACAATATCGATTACCTGGAAGTAGATTCCAGCATCATCAATATGACATTAAAAGATTATTTAAAAAGAGAAGGTGAGTTGATCTTTAAGGACTTTGGCAATCACCCCTCATTTACCATGTTTACCCTGGGGAATGAACTCGAAAGAAATGAAGCCATGTACAAACTGGTTGCACACTTCAAGGATATAGACCACAGGAGATTGTATGCCCAGGGCAGCAGTAATATGCACTGGGACCCGAGTTTTGCCGAAGGGGATGATTTTTGGGTCACCAATAAAACAGCCCCTGATTTACCGGTTCGGGGTGCATTTTTTCATGGCGATTTTGTGCGGCCTCATATTGAGCACCGACCCCCTTCCACCCTGGTCGATTATTCCAGGTCAATCAAGGAGGTGCAGGCGCCTGTGGTCGCGCACGAAATAGGTGCCTACCAGGTTTCTCCCGATTTCAGCGAGATTCCGAAGTTTACCGGTGTGACCAGGGCAAGAAACTATGAGATATTCAGGGAGAGGTTGAAAAAGGCGAACATGCTTGACCAGTCTGATGATTTTGTACAGGCATCGGGAAAGCTGGCCGTGATCTGTTACAGGGAAGAGATTGAAACAGCCTTGCGAACGCGGGATTTTGCCGGATTTCAGCTGCTGGATATACAGGATTTCCCGGGACAGGGCACTGCTCCGGTTGGGATCCTGAATGACTTCATGGAACCCAAAGGTCTGATTACTCCTGAAAAATGGAGCCAGTTCTGCAGTGAGGTGGTTCCATTGCTTAAAATGAGTAAATATACCTGGACCAACGATGAGAAATTTAAAGGAAATATTGAAATTGCTCATTATGGCAAAGAAGATTTCAGGGATGCTGAAGTAAGCTGGAAGCTTGTCACCAGTAACGGAGAATCATTGAGTGACGGAATCTTCACACAGGTGAATATTGCCCGGGGCGGAGTATCAGATCTTGGTGAAATAACTTCCCCTTTGAATTTGATTGAAAAAGCTGAGAAGTTGAAAGTTGTCATCTCACTGGAGGGAACCAAATACAAAAACGAATATGATATATGGGTTTATCCAAAAGTTGTGGATACAAGCATTCCGGAAGGAATTTTAGTTTCGGGCAAATTGGATTCAAAGACAAGAAAACATCTTCAAAGCGGGGGCAAAGCCATCATCATTCCGGAACATGACAAACTTACGCATTGCATTGAGGGTGCTTTTCAAACCGACTACTGGTCTCCCATGTTTGCTATAGTAGCTATCAAACGGGGCATTGAACCGGCACCCGGATCACTGGGATTTATTTGTGATCCCGACTCTCCATTACTTGAGTTTTTTCCTACCGAGTTTCACAGCAACTGGCAATGGTGGCAGCTGGTGAAAAATTGCAAACCCATCATACTGGATGATACTCCGGCTGATTATAAACCCTTGATACAAACCATAGATAACTTTGCCCGAAACCATAAACTGGGAATGATTTTCGAAACGAAATACGGGAAAGGCAGTGCGCTGATATGTGCCATCGACCTGCTGAACCTTCAGGACAAACCGGAAGCAAGACAGCTCTATTACAGCATCCTGAATTATGTAAATTCAGAGGATTTTGCTCCTGAGACGGAGCTTGAGAAGGATATTTTAGGCAAAATTTTACCCTGATGAAAGCAAACATTTTTTTTTACTTCTTACAGGTTTGATGGCTATGATCTCCTGTAACCCTTCAAAAGAGAGGGAAGATAGCATAGCAGGTAAGCCTAACATCATATTTATCTATGCTGATGATCTTGGTAGGGGCTTGCTTGGCGTAAATGGCCAGAAAGTAATAGAGACCCCCAACATCGATAAGCTCGCTGAGCAGCGAATCTCTTTTAAGAATAGCTATGGTTGCGCATATTGCCTGCCCTCACGAGCCAGCCTTCTGACTGGTCTGCATGATTGTCACTCCAATGGCTGGAACTATGTACCAGGGGGAATCTGGATTGACTACAGGGATGGTAAATATAGTTACCAGGAGGTCGTTGACAGCATTGACAAGTCTCATTTTCCAATACCTGATGAGGAACTGTTTCTACCCCAATTGCTTAAAAAGGCCGGCTATTACCCCAGGTCACTTTTCCGGAATGGTAAAGAGGTGTTTTTCGAAGGCAATACATCGGCAGATGGCAAGACCAAAGGACCTTATTACTCACAGGAGCTTTTTCTAAAAGATATATTGGAATTCATCAGGAAGCAACCGAAGCATGAACCTTTCTTTTTGTATCACCCAAGCCAGATTCCTCATGGTGATGTGATGATACCGGAAATACATCCTGATTTTATGAATGATGAAAGGTTAACGAAAACTCAAAAAGAGTACGCTTCCATGGTAAAAATGCTTGATGACCAAGTCGGTATTATCATGAATGAGCTTGAAGTGCAGGGCATTGCAGATAATACCATTGTTATTTTTTCGGTGGACAACGGGCACGATGTCTATTACGAATTAGACCACCAAAAATGTTACGACAAGAGTAAGAGTATTCTTTCAGATAAATTTGATACGGAGAGAGATGGAGATGTATTCAATGGCAATGGCAACCTGTCCGGAAAGAAATTCTCAACGTGGGAAGGCGGCCTCCGGGTGCCCTTAATTATCAAGTGGCCGGGCAAAATAAAACCAGGTAGTACGACCAGTCTGCTTGTAAGCAACTACGATTTAATGCCAACCCTTGCCGAACTTACAGGTGTTGAAATGCCCGGGGGGAAGGACGGATTATCCTATTTACCTGCTTTATTGGGTAAACCGGATCAACAAAAGAAACATAACTATATTCTTTACAGGGGAAAGGTACGTTACGCTCGGCGCCAGGGCGCAGCCCTCATTACTGCAGATGGTTGGAAATTAAGGTATTTTGAAAGAGATGAGGTATATATGCTGCATGATCTGGCTTCGGACCCCAAGGAAGATCATGATTTAGCTTTACAATATCCGGAGAAGCTAGATGAATTAAAAAACATGTTTGAAAAAGAATATAATAGTCCTCGAAGGGACATAAACTGAGAACTGTTACACATTAAAATAGATAATAATACCATGATGCGAATTACATTCATAAGCCTGTTGGTTCTGATGGTGATTGCCACAGCCTGTCATCAATCTTACCAGGATTACAATGAGATTAAAGATCTGTCGGGAACCTGGAAGTTTCAACTGGACCCCGACAATGAGGGAATGAGGGATAAATGGTACAGCCAGGAATTCACCGATTCAATAAGGCTTCCCGGTACTACGGATGAAAATGAAAAGGGGACTTTCGTTGATGAACAGGAGTTAGAGCGCCTTTCGCGTGTATGGTACTGGAAGGGTGCGGCATGGTACCAGAAAGAGGTTGATATTCCAGAACACTGGGCTGGTAAAAATGTAAAGCTTCTTCTGGAGCGGACCAAGGATACCTATGTCTGGTTTGACGATATTGGCTGCGGGTATGAAAATACATTGAGCGCTCCTCAGTATTTCGACCTGACCAAAGCCATAAAGCCTGGGAAACACAGGATCACGGTTCTGGTTGACAATGCAAGGCTGCCTCCCGTAGGTCCCTCCCATGCTGTTGACGAGCGTACCCAGACCAATTGGAACGGGATTGTGGGCAGGATCGAACTTCAGGTGTCAGATCCGGTTTGGATGGAGGAGGTCCAGGTCTATCCGGATGTGAAGAACAACCGGGTGAAGATCCGGGTAAACATTGGAAATATTACCGGCAGCGAGGCCGCCGGGGAATTGGTGGTAGCTGCAGAGAGCTGGAATACAGAAAACCCAGTGAAATTTCAAACCCGAAAGGAAGAGATAAGGGGGATCACAGAGGAAAAGTTTGTTGAGTTCACCTATGATTTTAACAAAGAAGCTCCCCTGTGGGATGAATTTGATCCGGCCTTAATCAAACTGAGTTTAAACCTGTCAGCCCGCTCGGGTGATAAATCCTACAACAGTTCAAAGCAGGTGGATTTCGGAATGCGTGAATTCAGCAGGAAAGGCAAGTACATCTATATAAACGGAAAAAGAGTATTCTTACGAGGACGCACCGACAGTGCCAATTATCCGCTTACCGGTTATCCCCCCATGAATAAAGAGGACTGGCTGAAACTATTCAGGCTATTGAAATCCTACGGTATCAATCACTGGAGGTATCATTCCTGGTGCCCTCCAAAAGAAGCACTAAATGCTGCAGATGAGCTTGGAGTTTACCTCCAACCCGAGCTTCCCAACAAAAGGAGTGGAATGGACAAGAAGAGCATGGAGGATGAGGCTGTACGTGCAATGTACAACATCGATTACCTGCAGGTGGATACCAGCAGGATCAATATGACACTAAAAGACTATTTACAAAGAGAGGGAGAATTGATCTTTAAGTATTTTGGCAATCATCCTTCGTTTACCATGTTTACCCTGGGAAATGAGCTTGGACGAAATGAGGCCATGTACAATCTGGTTGCACATTTCAAGAACATTGATCCCAGGAGATTGTATGCCCAGGGCAGCAACACCATGCATTGGGACCAAAGTTTTGCCGAAGGCGATGACTTTTGGGTATGCGCAAAAACTGCCACTGATCATGGACCCGTTCGGGGATCCTATTTTCATGTAGATTATGCAAACGGTCATATTGAAAACTTTCCTCCGTCCACTCTGGTAGATTATTCGGCATCCATAAAAGATTTTAATGTACCCGTTATTGGCCATGAAACGGGTCAGTTCCAGGTGTCTCCCGATTTTAATGATATCCCCAAATTTACGGGCGTAATCCGGGCAAGAAATTATGAGATCTTCAGGGAGCGGTTGAAAAAGGCAAATATGTTGGACCAGGCTGATGATTTTGTAAAGGCATCGGGAAAACTGGCCGTGATCTGTTACAGGGAAGATATTGAAGCTGCTTTGCGAACTCCTGATTTTGCCGGAATTCAACTGTTGGATATACAGGATTTCCCGGGACAGGGCACTGCCCTGGTGGGGATCCTGAATGACTTTATGGAATCCAAAGGACTGGTTACTCCCGAAAAATGGAGCCAGTTCTGCAGCGAGGTGGTCCCGTTGTTAAAAATGAGTAAGTATACCTGGACGAATGATGAAGAATTCCATGGCGAAATCGCAATCGCCCATTATGGTAAAGAAGATTTCAAGGATGCCAGAGTAAGCTGGAAGCTTGCTAATAGTGAAGGAGAACTCATGAGTGAAGGAATATTCACAGAGGAAAATATTGCCAGGGGAGGAGTGGTAAATATTGGAGAGTTCAGTTTTGCGCTAAATACAGTTGAGAAAGCTGAAAAACTGAACATTATCATTTCACTGGAGGGGACCAAATACAAAAACGAATATGATATATGGGTATATCCAAAGGCTGTTGATACCAGTGTTCCTGAAGGGATTTTGGTTTCGGACAAATTTGATTCAAAAACAAGGAAGCATCTTCAAAAGGGAGGCAAGGCCATCATCATACCGGACCATAACAAACTTACACATTGCATTAAGGGTGCTTTTCAAACGGATTTCTGGTGCTATCCCATGTTTGCCAGAGGAGCGATTAAACGTGGGTTTGAACCTGCACCCGGATCACTGGGATTTATATGTGATCCGGACTCTCCTTTACTCGCGCAATTCCCCACCGAGTTTCACAGCAACTGGCAATGGTGGCAACTGGTAAAAAATTGTAAACCTATCATCCTTGATGATACTCCGGCTGATTATAAACCATTGATTCAGACCATCGATAATTTTGCACGCAATCACAAACTGGGTATGATTTTCGAAACCAGGTACGGTGAGGGAAGTGCATTGATTTGTGCCATCGACCTGCTTAACCTTCAGGACAAGCCTGAAGCAAGACAGCTCTATTACAGTATCCTGAATTATGTAGATTCTGATATGTTTTCTCCTGAAAAAGAACTAGGTGCAGATGTTTTACAAAATATTCTACCATAAAAAAGCTTATATGAAAGCAAAAATTCAATCCATGGGAATCGTTTTAGTCATTTTATTGACAGCTTTTTCCTGCTCCGATTCAAAACGGAAAAAAGAATCCAATGCGGGTGAACTCCCAAACATCGTCTTGCTTATGGGCGATGATCACGGCTGGGATGAAGTCGGTTACAACGGTCATCCCTTTGTAAAAACGCCTGTGCTGGATGAAATGGCAGCCAGTGGTTTGCGTTTCGACCGGTTTTATTCGGGACATCCGAGCTGTTCGCCAACGCGAGGTAGTTTTATAACGGGAAGACATCCAAATCGTTATGGTACATTTACGCCGGGCTATTCAATTCGTCCAGAGGAAATCAGCATTGCACACCTTCTGAAAAAAGCCGGTTATGCCAGCGCTCATTTTGGAAAATGGCACCTGGGGCCAGTTAAAAAAGAATCTCCAACCAATCCCGGAGCCATGGGCTTTGATGAATGGTTTTCGCATGATAACTTTTTTGAACTAAACCCTGTTCTGTCAAAAAATGGGGAAGCTCCGCAAAAGATAGAAGGGGAGGGTTCCGAAATTATTATCGATGAAACCATCCGATTTATACAAAAGTCAGAAAAACAAAATAAACCCTTTTTGGCAGTGGTTTGGTTTGGTTCGCCTCATGAGCCTTACAGCGGATTACCGGAGGATCTGTCACTCTATGATAATCTTCCCGATAGCTTGAGTTTTACAGAAGTAGGCCTCACTTCCAATGAAACAGGGCAAAGGGTAATCCGGCCGCTTAGGGATGTTTTACAGGAGCGTTATGCTGAAATAACAGCAATGGACAGGGCGATAGGCAAATTAAGATCCTACCTGAAAGAAAACGATTTAAAGAAAAACACCCTGGTCTGGTATTGTGGTGACAATGGAACACCGCCAAGCGCAGCTCGTACTGGAATGACACTAAGAGGTCAAAAAGGGAATATGTATGAGGGGGGTGTGAGAGTCCCCGGAGTATTGGAATGGCCAGCAGTAATAATAGAGCCGGCAGAAACTTCTGTTATCTCGGTTACCACTGATATTTTGCCTACCCTGGCTGAAATGACCGGCCAGCCCTTACCCGAAAGGCCTATTGACGGAACCAGCCTTGTCCCCTTTTTTCATGATCCTTCAAAACAACGTACCAAACCGCTGTTTTTTTGGAGTATTAATCTTGACATCGTGTCAAATGAATCCTTACCACCCTATATAGATCCAAAATTCCAGGAAGGAACCACTCCTCTGGTAAAAATGCTCCGCGGAAAATTTACCCGCACTTTCCTTAATTTTAAATATGACCAGGTTTCGGAAAATGATTTTACCGGAGAACGTACGATGATGAAAAATCAATATAAACTGGTAGTTGAAGGGAAGTCGCCCAATGAAAAGGGATTTGAGTTGTATGACATTCAGAATGACAGGGGAGAAACAATAAACCTGGCTGACAGTTTTCCTGAAATTGTGGAGGAAATGCAGTATCAACTTCACAAATGGCAGGAATCCGTATTAAATAGTTTGACGGGGGCGGATTATAAATAATATATTTGGGAATCTCAATAAATGTTTAGATTAGTAATGAATCATTTAATTATAAAAAACAACAACATGCAAAAATTCTTCATGGCATTTCTATTAACTGTGGTTTTTCACATTGCTTATGCCCAAAGTGATTCAGAACCAATTGCGTCGTGGAATTTTAATACAAGTAATTCAAGAGTGATTACTGATGAAGTTTCCAATGTTGAAGATTCGATTCATGGAAATTTCAAGTTAGTAGAAGGGCCGGAGGGCAGCGCATTAAAATTAGATGGCTTCACAACCCGTGTAATCCGTAAGTCGGAGATGGTTCCCACACTTGGCGATTCCTTTACGTTTGAAGCCTGGATCGCTGCCGCTACCTATCCCTGGAACTGGTGTCCTATACTTGCCCAGGAGAAAGATCAGGAATCGGGTTTCTATTTTGGAATAGGGCCTCAGGGGCAGGTTGGGATCTCAGCCTCTGTCAACGGAGTCTGGCAGCACTGCGAAACCGAAGAAAAAATCGCACTGAAAAAGTGGGTTCATGTGGCAGCCACTTATGATAAAAATATTGGATTCAGTATTTATATAAACGGAGAGCTTTCCGGCCAGCTGAATGTTGAAGGGAAGCCAGATTTTGCAGCTAAAACCGACCTGTTGATCGGGATGAACAGGGAGAAGATAATACCCTCAAATCCGGTCAGAACTTATGCAACAATGCCTTCCTGGTACTCATTTGATGGCATCTATGATGAAATAAAAATCTATAATGAGGCCCTTTCACTAAAGTCAATACAAGCTAATTCAGAAAAGAAGAATCTCTTAGCTCCCGATATACAGGAAAGAGTAATGCCAAGCGGACCGGAAGGTCCCGGGAAATTTGGTGCATACTACTCGAAACTAAAATATTATGACGAATGGGATGCTTTGTTCAGGGTTGGGGATCATGCCGATGTTGTAGTTCAGTTTGATGATTCCCCCATTCGCGTTGTATTCTGGAGAGGCACCCGTTATTCCCCGGCCTGGGTCATGGAAAACGGGCAGTGGATGGCAGACCAGAGTGCCGAGTATTTTGATACCATTAATGGATGTTTCGAACACATGATTGACCCTCATTGCAATTATTCGCATGTACGCATTATTGAAAATACACCAGCCAGGGTGGTTGTTCATTGGAGATATATCCCTGTGAATGTGAGAAATCAATTCTCCCAGGTGGACGAAAAAACCGGATGGTCGGATTGCGTTGATGAGTATTATACTTTTTTTCCCGATGGAATTGGAATCAGGAAAGTGGTTCAACAAACTTCCGGCGATCCACTGGCGCCTTCCGAGTCAATCGTGCTTTGTCAACCCGGAACAAAACCGGAAGACAATGTGCACCTTGAGGCGATGACGCTTGTAAATATGAAGGGAGAAAACCATACCTATTCATGGGCGAATGGCGCCCCCATATTTAAGAAGGGGGAGAATCCCGAAAATCCGGTTATTCAGATTGTTAATTTAAAATCTGAATACAAACCTTTCTCCATCCTGGAGAAGGAGAATAATATGGAGGTATTTGGAATTGAACAGCGTCTTGAGGTGTCTCATTTTCCCTGGTGGAACCACTGGCCAGTAGCTCAAAACTTATCAGATGGACGATATTGTCAGGCCGCAGACAGGCCTTCTCATTTTTCTCTTGCCTGGGGAGGACCTCCTTTTCACGACGAAGCTGGTAATATCATCAGAGCCAGGGTAAGCGGTAGTGAGGGAGCATTAGAAATGGTCGAAAATGACAAGGGAAAAACGTCCAAGACTTTTTGGTCAAGCTGGATGTACGGGGCATCAAAACAGACCCCCGGTGAACTTGCAACTCTTTCCAGATCGTGGATCCAGCCTCCTGCTCTGAAAATTAAAAAGGGTAATTTCACATCAGAAGGTTACGATTTTACACAACGTGCCTATATTCTGAACAGCCCGGATCAAAAACCTGATCATTTGGAAGTAGAACTTGTTGCAAGCGAAGAATCACCCATCGTAAATATCTGTATGGTAATAAATGGGTGGGAAGCAGATCGGATTAGGGTTGAGATGAATGGTAGAGAATTGCAGGAAAACAAGGATTATAGAATTGGGAAAAGAAGGGGACTTGAAAGCGAAGATCTGATTGTCTGGATTGAACATGAATCAACCAGTACTTCCAGAATTCTTTTGAAGCGAAAAGGCAATTAGAAATGGAATGGGTTTTTGTCTTGGCAGTGATGATTCTGTCTTCTTGTAAAAAAGAAGTAGAGAAACCCAATATCCTTTTTATTTTCACTGACGATCAGCAGAGTAATACGATTCATGCTTTGGGGAACGGGCAAATTCACACCCCAAATATTGATAAATTAGTTCAAAAAGGAGTGAGCTTCAGCAATGCTTATATAATGGGAGGAAGTTCACCTGCTGTCTGTTCTCCTTCACGAGCCTGTTTGTTCTCCGGTCGTACTTTGTGGAATCTTGATAATCAAGGGATATGGGGCTATGAGATTTCAGACAAATACAGAACCTTGCCTCAGGTATTCAAAGAGAACGGATACATAACTTTTGCAACTGGTAAAAATGAACCTGGGCGAGAAGGCCACTTTGCACGTTCGTTTAATGCCGGAGACAAGATTTTATTCAGAGGAATGACAGGAAGCCAATATAAACTTCCGCTTTGCCCTTATTCTCCTTCAGGAGACTACTCCAAAGAAAATGAGGTCACTCATGAAGGAACTCATTCTGCCGAGGTGTATGCTAATGCCTGCATTCAATTTATTGAAAGTCAAGCGCAGGGTGTACAGCCATTTTTTGCATATGTGGCTTTTCAAACTCCTCACGATCCCCGGCAAACGCCACCGGAATTTGCGAAAATGTATGATAGCTCCCTTATGGTATTACCTCCATCCTTCAAAGCAGTTCATCCATTCGATAATGGAATGCTAAAGATTCGTGATGAAATGTTAGCAGGATTTCCACGAACACCTGGTGAAGTAAGGAAACATTTGGCAGATTATTATTCTCTGATCTCCTATACCGATGCACAGATTGGTCGTATTATGGAGGCTTTGAAAAATTCCGGCAGACTAAAAAATACCATTGTTGTTTTTGCATCCGACAATGGACTGGCTTTAGGTCAACATGGATTAATGGGGAAACAGAATGTTTATGATCACTCTGTGCATGTTCCTTTAATTATCTCAGGTCCTGACATCCCCGAAAATGAGATACGTGATCAACTTTGTTATATCTATGATATTTACCCAACCTTGTGCGAACGGGCAGGCCTGGAGACTCCTGCAACAGTCGAATTCAAAAGCCTGAATAAGATAATAGAGGATGCCAATACCGGGCACAGAGATCATCTCTATTTCGCTTTTATGTCGTGGCAACGTGCAGTTCGAAATAAGCAATATAAACTCATCGAATATTGTGTGGACAATGAAAGACATACTCAACTATTCGATTTGAAAGCAGATAAGTTTGAAACTACCAACCTTGCGAATGACCTGAATTATGCTCATATACTAGACAGTTTAAGAACGATTCTTAAAAGAGATAAAGAATTATTAAATGATGGTAATACGCCTTTTGAATTTACAAACGAACAAGGCCACTATTTTTGGGACATGTATGAATCAGAAATTAATTAAATTCAATTTTCAGGAGTCTGCGCAAATAATTCAGCACCGTTTGATAACTATAAGTATTACACATAAATATGAAACGCTTTCAACTTATCCTGATTGCTTTGACCCTTGGTTTTATAGGTACGGCAAAAGATTATCATGTTGCTAAAACAGGTAGTGATACAAACAGGGGAACCTTAGATTCACCTTTCCTTACGATTCAGGCAGCAGCTAACCTTGCTCAACCGGGGGATGTGATAACTGTTTACGAAGGGATTTACCGGGAATGGATTAATCCTCCACGTGGCGGGACCTCAGACACCGCGAGCATAGTTTACCAGGCAGTTAAGGGAGAGAGGGTTGAGGTCAGAGGATCTGAAATAGTAAGTAACTGGGAGCAGTTCTCCGGAACTGTCTGGAAAGCAAAAATTCCCAACTCACTTTTTGGAGATTTTAATCCATTCACTGACCTGATTAAAGGAGATTGGTTTTTTGATATTGGACGCATCCACCATACCGGGGAGGTTTATCTGAATGGGAAATCACTGTGGGAGGTGGTACTTATGGAAAGGGTAATCAATCCCGAACCGTTTAAAGATAGTTTTGATCCCGAAGGTTCCACCTACACCTGGTTTTGTGAGAGTGATAAAAACTACACCTACATTTACGCCAATTTCCAGGGTGCTGATCCAAATAAGGAACTTGTTGAAATTAATGTCCGGAAGAGCTGTTTCTATCCTGACAAAACAGGCATAAATTATATTACCATTCGTGGCTTTTTTATGGAACAGGCTGCCACACCGTGGGCACCTCCTACAGCCGAACAAATCGGACTGATCGGGACCAACTGGAGCAAGGGATGGATTGTTGAGAATAATGTCATCCGCAACTCAAAATGTTCGGGTATTACCCTTGGTAAGTATGGAGATCAATGGGATAACACTTCTGCAAACTCTGCAGTGGGTTATGTGAAAACCATTGAGCGTGCCCTGGAAAACGGATGGTCAAAGGAGAATATCGGCTCTCATATTGTTCGGAATAATTCAATTTCGGAGTGTGGCCAAACTGGAATCTGTGGAAGCATGGGCGGAGTGTTTAGCACCATCGAAAACAACGACATTTTCAACATATGGACAAAACGTCAATTCTTCGGGCATGAGATGGGAGGCATTAAGATTCATGCCCCGATCGATATGATCATCAGAAACAACCGCCTGGTAAATTGTGGCAGGGGACTCTGGCTCGACTGGATGACCCAGGGAACACGTGTTAGCGGAAACCTTTTTTATAATAATACCACGGATGATATTTTTATTGAAGTAAGTCACGGGCCCTACCTGATCGAGAACAATATACTGCTCTCGGATCTGGCAATTAAAGACGCCTCTGAAGGGGGGGCCTATGTCCATAATCTCATTGCCGGGAATGTCATGGTTCGTGGTGAAGGAAGAAAGACCCCCTATCAGATGGCCCATTCAACAAAAATAGGGGATATAACCGGCATCAAAGGAGGAGACACAAGGTACTATAATAACATCTTCATAGGTGGTGTGAAAGAAGATGAAATAGTAATGTCGGGCCTTGGTATCTATTCAAAGATAAAGGAGCCCATGTATGTGAACGGGAATATCTATTTAAACGGGGCCAGGGTGTATCAGGATGAGAAGAATCAACTTGCTTCGGATGATGATCCCGGACTCAGGATTGAGAATGAAGGAGAAGACGTATATCTCGTAATGGACTATAGTAATTCCATTGACAGGATGAAGAATAGCCCTGTAAGCACTGATTTACTGGGGCCATGCAGGGTCATGGAACTAAAATATGTTAATCCTGACGGGTCTGATATAACAATTGATTCAGATTATTTCGGGAACTCAAGAAGTAAAAGGAATCCCACGGCCGGCCCATTTGAAAAACCTGGAGCCGGGAGAATTAAATTAAAAGTCTGGCCAATGACCGATTAAGATGAAAAGCAGAATCACAAAATTAATTTCTCTCTTTCTGATCTTGAATGCCTGTCAACAAGCAGATAAATCAATAATAGACAGGGAGAGCCTGGTAAAAAGACATCATGTTATAATCAACGCTCCGGATAAGTTTGCTCCGCTTTCTGTTGGAAATGGCAGTTTTTGTTTTACTGCAGATATTACAGGTATGCAGACATTCCCGGAATATTACAAAGATGGAATTCCGCTGTCCACGATGTCTGAATGGGGATGGCACTCTTTTCCGAATGCTGAAGGATATAAACTCTCAGACACCTATGTATTTGTAGATACATATGGAAGAAAAGTGCCTTATCCTCTCAATACGGGTGCTCCGGGTGGCCAATTTTTACGTGCCAATCCTCACCAGGCAACACTTGCACTTGCAGGTTTAAAATTTATAAGGCAAGATGGCAATGACACTGACATAAATAAGATAAAATCAATACATCAGGAATTAAATGTTTGGGAAGGAGTAATCAACAGCAAGTTTGAGATAGAAGGACAATCCGTTGAGGTTGTAACCATTTGCCATCCCAACTCAGATCAGCTTTCATTCAAAATCACTTCACCGCTTATTGCAGATAAAAAACTGGCTGTCCAAATTTACTTTCCCTATGCTTCTGGCAAATTTGGTAAAGATCCGGCCGATTTTAAAAATGCAGATTTGCACCGCTCAAGCATCATCTCTAATGATGGGAAAGAGCTGTTGTTTTCACATCAAATGGATGCGAAGCACTATTTCTGTAAAGTTGAGGCATCTTCAAATGTTGATGTAGCTGATGCCGGGAACCATTATTATGTATTGACAGCAGAAGATGAGATAGAAGAACTGTCCTTATCCATCGATTTTTCAGAGAATAAACCAGAGGGTGCTTTACCTGATTTTGCGAACACCTTTGCTGCTAGTCTGAAAAGCTGGGAAGATTTTTGGTTGTCAGGTGCAGCTGTTGATTTGTCGGGAAGTGCCGATCCCAGATGGAAGGAGTTGGAACGGAGAATAGTTTTATCTCAATATTTAACTGCGCTTCAATCGCGTCAGAAATACCCTCCGCAGGAGACAGGCCTGACCTTCAATAGTTGGTATGGTAAATTTCATTTGGAAATGCATTGGTGGCATTCTGTGCATTTTGCCTTATGGGACAGGCTGGAATGGTTGGAGAATACCTTGCCCTGGTATGAAGATATTTATGATCGGGCACTTGCCTTTACCCAAGAGCAGGGATATAAGGGGGTCAGGTGGCCCAAAATGATTGGTCCTGATGGTATTGATGCACCTTCATCAACCGGTCCGCTTTTAATCTGGCAGCAAGCGCATCCAATCTATTATTCAGAATTAATATACAGACAGAAACCAACAAATGAAACTTTAGAAAAGTACAACAGATTAATACAGGAAACTGCCGCATTTATGGCTGATTTTGCAGTGTGGAACGAAGAACGGAATTGTTATGTTTTAGGCCCTCCCCTGAAATCCGCCCGTGAGTGGGGAAAATTATATAAGCAGAATCTTAATCCCACTTTTGAATTGGCCTATTGGACATGGGGGTTAAAAAAGGCAAATGAATGGAGAGAGAGACTTGGTGAAAAACGTTTACCCCAATGGGATGAAATAGCCGAAAATATGGCTCCCTGGCCCATTGATAAAGGGGTTTATGTTGAACAGGAAGCTGAGTTGGTGCAAGATGGTGGACATCCCTGTCAACTGGCTGCCTATGGGATATTGCCCGAAAGCGATTACCTGGACAAAGAGTTAATGAGAAAAACCCTGAATCATGTGATGAAAAATTGGGATTGGGCTTCAACCTGGGGCTGGGATTATCCTATGGTTGCCATGACTGCGGCACGACTCGATGAGCCCCGGATTGCTGTAAATGCTTTGTTAAAAGAGGTTCAGAAAAATAGATATTTACCCAATGGCCACAATTATCAAGGTGATGGATTGCCTATTTATCTGCCTGGTAATGGAGGTCTGTTAACAGCAGTGGCCATGATGTGTGCAGGTTGGGACGGATGCGAAACCAAAAACGCTCCTGGCTTCCCTGATGATGGCACCTGGCTTGTGAAATGGGAAGGGTTGCAGCCTTTGTTCTAAAACAAGTTCGGTTGGAAACATTGGAAGCGAATAACATTGAACATATACTCTATTAGGAATGATGAAAAAAATACTAATCTTACTGTTTGTTGGAGTATGCTCCGCTGCGTTTTCTCAAGGCCCTAATATCATTCTGATTATGGCAGATGATGTTAGTTGGGAGTGCTTTGGATCTTATGGAGCAGAGGATTACCAGACACCGAACATCGATGTTTTGGCGGAGAATGGAATTCAATTTAATAACTGCTATTCCACACCTATTTGCACACCCTCGCGCGTGAAAATCATGACGGGTAAATATAACTTCCGCAACTACACCTATTTTGGCTATCTCAGCCCGGAAGAGAAAACCTTTGGCCATCTCATGCAGGAGGCGGGATACAAGACCGCCATTGCAGGCAAATGGCAGCTTAACGGCCTCTACCACAATGCGGAGGGTAGTAATGATGATGCCAGGCCATTTAATGCAGGATTCGACGAATATTGCCTGTGGCAGTTAACCATTCCTGTGGTAAAAAAAGGCAATGACATGACTGAGCGTTTCTGGAGCCCACCCCTGGAGAGGAATGGCAAAGTAATGACCATTGAAGATAACCAGGAACTCTATGGCCCGGATATCATGTCCGACTTTGTCTGCGATTTTATAAAGCGCAACCAGGATCAACCCTTCTTTGTCTATTACCCCACTGTTCTGGTACACGATCCCTTTGTGCCTACACCCGATAATATCGGAGATGCACCACGAACACAGGATGCCAACGCCCGCCCCGGTACTCCGGAGGAAAAGAAAGCCAATTTTGTGGCGATGGTCAACTACCTGGACAAGATTGTAGGTAAGATCGTTAAACAGGTTGAGGAAGTTGGTCAACTGGATAACACCATCATCCTTTTTACGGCTGATAATGGGACCAACGTAAATATAAGCTCCCGCTGGAACGGGCAGGATATAACAGGAGGCAAGGGCTCCACAACAGATATGGGAACACACGTTCCATTAGTGGTCTATTGGAAAGGGCACACACAGGGGCTTGTGGTTGATGATCTGATTGACTTTACAGATTTTTATTCCACACTCGCCGAAGCTGCAGGGGTACAAATGGGAGAGGATGATCCCGTTGACGGGCGTAGCTTCCTGTCCCGGCTTAAAGGTAGGAAGGGTGATCCTCGTCAATGGCAACTCTGTCATTATCAGCCATATTGGGGTAGATTTGAGGGTCGGCAGTATGTTCGGAACGGGCAGTTTAAACTCTACCGCGACAGCAGCTTTTTTAACATTCCAAATGATATGCTGGAGAAGAATAGCCTGCAGGAGGGGCAGAGCAACAGAGCAGGTGAAAAATCCAGGCGGGAACTAAGCAAGGTACTCGAATCAGCTCCACCGGCTCCACCGGTTCAGGGAGGTAGCAAAGCGATTCAGCGGCCTGTCTACCCGGATTGGCAGAATATTGTAAACCCTAATGATTGATAAAATGAACTTAAAACTAGTTATTTATTTTGCATTTTGTATTTCATTGTTTGCCTGCAGGAATAGTGTGAATGATGGATTACTTTTTGAGAAGTTTCAGACCCCTGATGCGAATGCACGTCCTATGGTCAGATGGTGGTGGAATGATGACCGCTTAGAGGCTGAAGAGATAAGAAGAGAGTTAGCAGTTATGAAAAAGGCAGGCATTGGCGGGGTAGAGATCAATCCCATAGCAATGCTTCCTGAAAATGACAATCTGGGTATCAAAGCATTAAGATGGGGAGGACCGGAGTGGAATGAGATGGTAAAAATAGCCTGTGAAGAAGCTGGAGAACAGGGCATGATAGCTGATCTGCTTGTGGGCTCCGGCTGGCCTTTCGGCGGTGAATTTCTGGAAGAAAATGAAAGAATACAAAGGTTAGGTGTCCGGAAACAGTTGATAAAGGGCAATACAAAAATAAATATTGACATCACTGAATTCCTGAAAGATATTAAGGGGGAAAGAGGGAGTGTTGTTTTAAAATCGGTAAAACTAATACCTCAACATATTAGTTCGATTGACGAAATAATTAACCTTACCGGAAAGGTTAATGGTAACAGGCTGGTCTATCATACAGATGCAGAAGAATGCATGTTGGTATTTATATACATTGAAAAAGATTTCAAGGAGGTACATAATGGTGCCCTCGGTGCAGGTGGTCCTGTAATGGATCATTTCACCGGGAAAACGGTACTGAACTATCTGAACAGGTTAAAAGCCATTGAGAAATATACCGGCATTCCACTTCATGAATTAGTGAGAGCCCTCTTTGTTGATAGTATTGAATTGAGTAGTGCGAATTGGAACGATGAGATGAGTGAGAAATTTCAGGAGAGAAATGCTTATGATCTTACGCCATACCTGCCCTTTGTGATTCAAACTATAAAAGGAGAAAATGATTACAGCCTTTCAGAAAAAATGTTGGAAACAGTCAGGCGCGTGCGTTATGATTTTAATAATACGGTAATAACGCTGTTCCTGGAAAATTTCGTTCTGAATTATCAAAAATTTTGCACTGAAAACGATGTCTTATGCAGGTACCAGGCCTATGGTCATCCTGAGTACATGGGAATTTTTCAAGGGAACATGATGGTAGATATACCTGAATCTAATAACTGGATCTATTCAGGTGGCTGGGACGAAGCTGAAATTTCAGAATATACATGGAACCAGACCCATGGATACATGTTGTGGAGTAAGATTGCTTCAACAGGGGCTCATATTATGGGCAAAAACATCACGAGTTGTGAAGCCATGACAAATACCTGGGGAAATTTCAGGACATCGCTGGAAACCATAAAGCAGTCTGATGATATGAATTTTATAACGGGCGTCAATCATTCTGTTTTGCATGGCTATAACTATTCCTCACCCGAGGCAGATTTTCCTGGATGGTATCGTTTTGGAGCCTATTTTAATGAGCGGAACACATGGTGGAAATACTTCCATAAGTGGGCCGGTTATAATGCACGATTATCTTCCGTATTTCAGCACTCTACTGCAGTAGCAGATATAGCCGTATTGGGTAGAAACAGAGATATCTGGTCGGAATCTGGTCGTCATAGAGAGCCGCTTCATCTTACCCCATGGTATTATGTTCGCTTTTGGGAGCCCATCAGCAACATAGGCAGTACATGTGACTACATTAGCCAACCGGTATTGGAGGATGCCGAAATTGTGGGGAAGGAATTAATTTGTGGACAAATGAAATACAAAGCACTGTTTCTTACTGATGTTGAATCGCTAACTCCGAAAGCCAGTATTACCATTAACAAATTTGCCAGGGCAGGAGGGAAGCTTGTATTTGTGGGAGAAAAACCTCATCGTTCTTTATCATATAAGGATGCTGAAAAAAATGATATTATTGTAAGCCAGGCTATTGAGGAAGTAATCGACCTTGAAAATGTTACTGTGATTCCAGCACCTGAAGAATCGGAAGATTTTACGGCCTGGACTGAGAAGCTATTACAAAGAATAGGCCTGGAGGTACAGGTTAAAATCAGCAAGCCCCGGAACTGCCTGTATTTTACGAAATATGTAAGGGAAAATCAGGATATTTATTTTTTCACGAATACGGACAGAAAGGGAGCAGTAGAGTTTGAGGCTACATTCAGTACCGGCAATAAAATACCCTACTTATGGTTACCCGAAACAGGTGAGAGATATGTGATGCCTTACAAAACAAAGAATAAATTACAGATTGAGCTTGATGCACTGGAATCAGCCTTAATTGTTTACGAAGATGCTAAGCTTGATTTGCCTCAGTACAAATACAAAGAAAAACCTGAGGAGAGTACAATTCTTAAGGCTACCTGGAATGTGGAATTTGACCATATGAATGGGAGTGTTTTCAATCGTGAAATGACGGACCTAATTGACTTTAAAACATCCACAGATACCGCTATCACTGGTTTTGCGGGCGATGTAACTTACTCAGCCGAGTTTGATAATGAAAAGTCCTTCAGGTATATTACACTCAAAGAGGTCAACCAGGCTGTTACCGAATTAATCATTAACGGGCAGCATGTTGGTGTAAAATGGTATGGAAATCATTGCTACGACATCAGCACTTATGTAAAACCCGGGAAAAACAAAATAGAGATAAAACTGACAACTACTCTGGCCAATTATTGCATGACCTTAAAAGATAATCCTGTTGCGGCAAGCCTGACAAGTAATTATCAGAAACCCTTTTCTTCCGGCTTGGTCGGGGTGGAGCTTGGAAGATAAAGATCAACTTGTTGCCATAATTAATTATAGTGGGAAATGGAAAGAACTCATGCTGGCGTTGGTGGATATACAGATAGTCGCGGTGAATGGCGACCTGAAAAACCCATCTCATTTGCACCCATTTTTACCTGGCCGCCTAAATTGGGTAAATTTTTAACCTGGTTACTCAATTATCTGTTTACCTGGAACTTAATATATCTGGGTGTGGTTATGTTAAGCTTTTACTTTCTCCAGCCACCCCTGGAAGAGATGAAAGCATTTAAAGTATCCTGGATATCAACGATCTTTATTAGAAACATGGCGCTGGTATGGATCGTTTCCGGTGGATGGCATCTGTATCTGTATACATTCAAGAAGCGGGGAACAGAAGCCAAGTATTGCCCCAGATGGCAAAGCACAACAGGATCTACCTTTCTTTGGAACAACCAGGTCTATGATAACATATTTTGGACTTGTGTTAGTGGTGTACCTATCTGGACTGCTTTTGAGGCCCTGAGCTTTTGGTTATACGCCAATGGTAAACTGCCTTACCTGGATCTGCGAGAACACCCGTTTTATTTTATTTTGATCTTTTTACTCATCCCATTCTGGAGGGAATTTCATTTCTATTTAATCCACCGCCTCATTCATTGGAAACCGTTATACAACAAGATACACTATTTGCATCACTACAATATTAATCCCGGACCATGGTCAGGTTTATCAATGCATCCGCTTGAACACCTCTTGTATTTCACTACCATGCTTGTTCATTGGATCATTCCTTCTCACCCCTTGCATCTCCTGTTTAACTCTCAGCATGCAGCCTTAACCCCTGCTCCCGGGCATACCGGCTTTGAAGGAAAATTGGGTAAATTCTTACCCTTTGGATCCTACTTCCATTATTTGCACCATCGCCTGTTTGAATGCAATTACGGGGAAGTCACCATTCCGATGGATAAATGGTTTGGAATCTTCGATGATGGCTCTCTTACCCAAACTGAAAAATTTGAAGCTGCTTCAGCTTATCAGAAATTAAGGGTCAGCAAAATTATCGATGAAAGTCCCGAAGTAAAGTCATTTTATTTAAGTGCTGTGGATGATGCTGAACTTAAACAGAACATTCCGGGACAGCACCTGATATTTCGATTCCCTTTTCAGGATAAAAAGTTGTGTCCGGATGTTGACAGGGCAGATGGTTCTCAAATAAAATATGCGCTACGATCGTATACCATTTCGAATGGTGAGAAAAATGATCAGTATCGGATATCTGTAAAAAATGAACCAGGCGGGCATGTTTCACCTGCTCTGCACAGTTCGTTAAAGGTGGGCGATGTTATAGAAGCAAAAGGACCAAAAGGTTTGTTTGTCCTTCAGCAAGACAGACGAAAGCCTGCTGTTTTCATTGCTGCAGGGATAGGTATTACTCCGATTTTATCGATGCTCAAGTCCATTGATAAAACCAATGCAGAGAGATACTTAATTCTGGCTGCTAAGGAGGAAAATCTATTGAGCTTCAAAGAGGAGATTCATCAGATATGCAAGGACCATCCCAATATCAAAGTACATCTGTTTTTTAGCCGGAAGCCTGCTGTACATATGAATAAGGAATATAGCTCGTGGCAATACCATTCACAACGCCTGGATCCGGATTCCTTAAAAGCGATCTTACCCCACAAGAATGATTTCAGCTTTTACGTCTGTGGTCCTGAAAAAATGACCGCTTCTCTTATGGATGGAATCAAATCGTGGAAAGGAATAGGTAGTGTGATCCATACAGAATCCTTTGGGACACAGAAAAAATCAAAAAATCAACTTGACCTTAACAAGGAGATTCAAGTTCACTTCACGAAATCTGATATCACAGTAGCCTGGGACCACGAGTATGCCAATATTCTTGAGTTTGCAGAGTCCAATGGTGTAAGTTTAGAAGCAGGATGTATGTTTGGCGAATGCGGCGCCTGCAGTACGAAAATGGAAAAAGGTACTGTAGATTATAATTATCACACTGCAATAAAGCCGGTTCAAGGAAACTGTCTGCCATGTTCCTGTCATCCTACATCGGACATTAGATTGGAAGGATAAATAAATATATTATATCAGAATGGATAAAAACAACAGAAGAAAATTTATTAAAGAGTTAGGATTGATCTCCATGGGAACTTTTGTTTTACCTGAACTAAATCTAACTGCTAAAGGTTTGGCGCAGGCAACAGGGATGAATATCCCGGGGGGAATAGCTTCATGCGCCGGGGTGACAAAGAATGGTTGGTATGCCGCATCTCTTGTTTTCAGCGATGAGAACAAACATACCCTCAGTGATACCATTGTTGACAGTAATATGGATTTTGAGGAGCGTGGCAATCTGCTTCAAGAATGGATGTCAGAGCAGCAAAAGGATTGTTCTGCCAAACTGCTACTGACAACTTCCTGGCAAACCTCTGCAAATAAAGAATTGGCGTGTGAAAAGAGTATCCTTTTTCCTGTTTCCCCCAGAGAAAAAACAGCATCTCCGGTCGTGGTATTTGTATCACGGGATGCACATCAGTGGCATTTAAGGCTCTTCCACAAGGGCAAGGTGACCACGCTCTGTTCATCCCAAAACAGCATTCGTTATCCATCGGTGGTCGTTTTAAAGGATGAGCTACTCATTTCATATGAAAAGGACCAGGGCAATGAGGGACATATTTCCATGGTCAATTCCCAGGGTAAGATCATCTATCAAACACAGGGGCGCAGGGCCAAACTGGTAAATGCTGACGGTCAGGTTGCCCTGATGAAGGAGAGGTGTACCAGCAATAGCATAACCTCCTGCATCGAACTGATTGACAAAAACAGGCTGAAGAAAACCTGGGATTTACCCATGGAAGATGATTATACCTTTAACGGGGATATCTGCTTTGATAAAGGAAAGCTCTATGTAGTTGCTGAAACAACCCGTGCTTTCGGTCAGGATGACAGGATGGGGAATTTCAGAGCATTGCGGTCATGGAGTGCCTCATTATCTGACAATAGATTCAGGCCTGTGGCAGGGCAGAGCCTGATTCCCGTACCCGAAGAGACCAGTACATGGATGAGGGAGAACTTATCCCCCATACGGCCCGTGATATTTATGGAAGACGGCGCTCCTGTTGTGCTGTATCGCCAATTCAGAGATGCCGGTTTTAAAAGATTTGGCTGGGATCTTTTCAAAACGGTTGCTAAAAACGGGACCTGGATCCCTCCGGTTCGCATTACTGAGAATCTCATATCCCCTGATGCCGGTTTTGGCTTCATTCAGCAACATGATTCGTATATTTTGACCACGCCTTCTTTTGACAACCATCCTCATGGAGTGAAAGGAGAGCCGGTAGCACCAACCAATCACAGGATCGAAATTATCAATCAGAATAAAAACAGAACCTTCCCCCACCTCCATGGCAATGGATCACGCGAGTTTATATTCGAGGAATCCAAAGGCTTTAAAAACATAGCACAAAAACCAGCCGAATTGTCCTGTGAAACGGAGGGTCGTTTTCTGATATGGGGTGATATGCATGTACACTCAACGTATTCGAAATGCATTTCATCAATGAACGGGATGCCTGATGAGACGTTTCGTTACCAGCGGGATGTATTACAGAACGAGGTTCTCTGCTCCCTGGAACACAGCAAATTCATGAAGGGGTCTGAGCAAAAATACGTTTATGATTTACTGGAAGCCGAATCATCCAATAAGCACATTGTTCTTTATGGTGATGAACCTTCGATCATCCAGGGAAGACATACTAATTTTTATGCATACAAAAGGGATGTGATTGAGCAGTTAAGGAACATCATTATTTTGTATGAAAGAGACAGATCTCAAATATACAGAGCGATTAAGTCATTCATTGAGAAAGATGACCTCCTGGTAACACGGCATTTTCACGGGGAGGATTATTCGTCAGAAAAAGAGATGCTGGACACATTTGATCCTGAGCTGGAATGGGTATTTGAGGCCATGCAGGGACGCACCAATTCAATGATGGAGAATAATTTCCCAAATGTATTCCTGAATGGAGGGAAGAGAGTGGGATTATATGGAGGGACTGACCATTACAGGGGTGTGGGACCTAATCATTACTGTCTTACCGGATTTTGGGTGAAGGAATTTTCACCCGAAGGAGTATGGGAAGCACTGAAAAACAGGAAGACCATTGCAGTCTCCGATGCTAAGATCGCCATGTTTGCCACTTTGAATAATCAAACATTTGGCGAGGAGATGACCGTTAAACAATCGGATATGATCTTCAGGGTAAATCTTTCCTCGGCACGCAAGGTGAATAGGGTGGGACTCATGAGAGACGGAGAGATGCTGGACTGGATACCTGTAAATAACACGATGGCCGAATTGAATTAACTGACACTGCTGCTGATAAGGGTTACCACTGGTACTGTATAACCACTGAAGCAGAATCAGCATATGAAAGTTCTGCCCTGGGGCATCTTTCACCTTTTTTTGTGAACATTATTTAAATATGAAATAACCAAACATGTACTACCTCACAAGAAGTTTTGCGCTTATTATGTTGGGATTGGTAATAAGCTGCTGCAATCCTCAAAAAAAGAAGACAGATCAGAGACCTAATATCATAGTAATCCTTTCAGATGATATGGGTTTTTCAGATTTGGGCTGTTATGGGGGTGAGATCGAAACTCCCAACCTAAACAGGCTTGCTGAAAATGGTTTGAGATTCACTGAATTCTATGGAACAGCACGCTGCTGGCCTACCCGCGCCACATTGATGTCAGGACGATACAGCGATCAATTAAGCTCTAACCAGGTTACCATTGCCGAGTTGCTTAAGACGGTGGGTTATCAAACCTCCATGGCCGGCAAATGGCACCTGTCCAAAACCGCTACTGAGAATGGTCCCATTCAGCGTGGATTCGATTCTTATTACGGCGCCATCGTCGGGGGCGGATCCTATTGGCGCCCACCGGGCCTGACCCGCAACACCCAGGCGGTTGAACCGGATAGCCCGGACTATTATTATACTGAAAAGATCGGCGATGAAGCGGTTAAGCAGATTCAGGATTTTGCACAATCCCCAGAACCATTTTTTCAATATGTGGCCTTTACCTCACCCCACTGGCCACTGCATGCCCGGGAAGAGGTGATCCAAAAGTATCTCCAACGTTATCAAACTGGTTGGCCGGCCCTGCGTCAGGAACGCTATGAGCGTATGATCAAGATGGGATTGATCGATGAAAAACGTTGGCCTCTGCCTGATCCTGAACCTGTGGTACAGGATTGGGACAGCGTCGATCACAAAGAATGGCGCATTCGGAATATGGCGGTTTATGCGGCCATGATCGACCACATGGATCAGGCCATTGGAAGGATCGTCGGTGCCCTGAAGGCCACCGGGCAACTGGAGAATACCCTGATCATCTTTACCAATGACAACGGGGCTTGCAGCGAACATCTGAGCGGCAACGCCTGGAATACGGCCAACAACGTGCTTGAATGGGCCAAAACCCAGGGTAAGACGATCAGTATGGGAGATGAGATGGACGTTGCCACCGGGGGGCCATTGACCTTCCACAGTGTCGGTCGAAACTGGGCCAATGCCCAAAACACCCCCCTGCGTCGATACAAAGCCAATGTACATGAGGGGGGGGCATGCGTGCCCTGTATTATGCACTGGCCCGAGGGACTGAAGCAAGCTGCAGGAAGCATTACCAGGCAGCGCGGACACATGGTTGATATCCTGTCAACCTGCATAGAATTAGCAGGTGCGTCTTATCCCGGCAACTTTAAGGGAAATAGCATTCTTCCTAACGAGGGAACCAGCCTGGCTAAGGTTATTCAGGGGGGTAATCAGGACCCCCAGCGTGCCTACTATTTCAACCACCAGGGAACCCATGCCCTTATCAAGGGCGACTGGAAGATTGTCCGTGAAAAGAATGGCGACAACAGGTGGCACCTGTACAACCTGACCCGTGAAAAAACCGAGATAACGGACCATGCGGAGAGCATGCCGGAAAAAGTAAAAGAATTGGCAGCCCTGTGGGAAACAAGGTTTGGGGCGAAGTAAATCAAATGTTCCGGGTGTAGGTCATCAAAGTGTTCGGACTCCGATTAGCTAAAAGTTAAGAGAGACATTTTAATGTTTAACTTAACACTGATTTGCGTTCACAATGAGCGAAACACACGGCGCAAATTCACGTCCGGGGAAAAGATCCGGATTGCCCTTGAAGGATTTGGTGATTTTACCAGTGCAGCAGGCGGTCCAATTACTACCTGTACAGTTGGCCGTATTTTGCGGGGGATTGGTGTTGATGGTTATGCCAATGAAATGGCAAAAACGAATAAATAAAATCAATTTAAAACGGATGAAATTACTACCTGTTCTATTGGTCTTTGTCTCCATGAGTGTATTCTCATTAAATAGTTATTCCCAGGACAATTGGAAGCCTGAAAAAATACAAGCCGGATTTTATACGCCACAACGCATTGGACAACTTTGGGATACATGGGTCTATTATTATGATGGACTTTATTATCAGTATTACCTGGCAGGTAATTTAACTAAATGGGATTGTTTTGAATTGATGACTTCAACAGACGGGGTTAAGTGGCAAGAGGTTGGAAAAATTCTCGAACCTCGTGAAGGAACAACATGGATGGGTACAGGACATATTATTGAATCTCGAAACTTCAGGGATCAGCCGCAATGGATAATGAATTATTCTGAATGGTTTGGCGATAAACAGGATATTATGTTTGCAACATCAGATGATTTGCTCTATTGGGAAAAAGTTAATGATTCATTCCGTTTTACACAAGACGAGCGTTGGTATAAGCCCAACGGCAGATGGGATTGCATTGATTGTGTAAAACGCGATGATGGTTCTTTTTACGGCTATTTTACTGCCGATCCCATTTCAGAAAAGTTTGACCATCAGGTTTGTGGTTTTGGTTTTGCCGAAAGTAAAGACGGAATTAGCTGGAAAGCACTTCCTCCGTTAAAAGGCGATATTTCCGGAGAGTTTGGTGGCATTCAGAAAATTGGTGAACAATATTATATTACGATAAGTGAAGGAAGAATTGCTTCAGCAAATAAGCCCGAAGGACCTTTCACTGCACAGAAAAAGAATCCCAACATGTTTGGGAAAGGTTGCGATATATATTTTCCCCGTTTTTTTCACAATCCACCTTTAGAAAAAACTATAGATAACAATGGAGTTTTGGTAAACCACTTTTATACCGGACGGGATACGATCTTTTCGGCACCTTTAAAGGCTGTAGAGATAGACAATGAAGGAATACTGCGGTTAAAATGGTGGGAGCAAAATAACCTATTAAAGGACAAGAAGTTTAAGCTGTCTTTGGATGAAAATATAAATTTCTCAAATTCAGTACGATTTTTCAATGAAACATTTAACACCGATGATGTTGGAATTATTGAATCCAATATAAAGCTTGTGTACGATGAACATGAAAAATCACCTGTAGGTTTTTACTTCAATATGGAAAATGATTCCGGATATGTAATACTGTTTAACAGAAAGGAAACGGTTTTTGGCACAATGAACAGCGATTTTACCAATTTAAAAATTAGTGTTGAGATCAACCGCGATATTGATTTCAAAGAAAACAGTACAGTAAGGCTGGTTTTCAAAAGGGATATGATTGAAGCATATCTGGATGATTATCTTGTTATGTTAAAAAGAATGAATTGGTCTGGAAAACTTGGAATCATTGAGCAAACAAATGAGCTTGATAAGCTTCGGGCCTGGGTGCATGATTAACTTCAACTTACTTTATAGCGTAAGTTAATACTCCCCTTAGCCAGACAACGATTCTTTAAATTTAAGAAATATCAAGCTGCTTGAGCATAGACAGCCGGTGGATCCGTTTCGGATTAACCACATGTCCCAGCTCTCGCAAATAGTTTGTCATTCGTAATTTTTTTTAAGAAATCAACCTCCATCTGGAGCTATCCGACCTACTTGAACAGGTCAGCTTTCTCCTTTTCATCGTCATTCTTCATTATCGTCTTTTCTTTGCTATCGGCAAACTAACGATAACAACAAGTTTAATGATTTATCAAATTATACCTGTTGTCTGAATTTTTGGGGTTATTTTAGGTTCCGGGAAGCAAAAAACTAAAAGATGAATATAATGAAGCAAAGTATCATTGTTATGGTGATCTGCACACTCATTGGTAATGCAAGTGCAACTACACCGCAGGAAATAAAAGATTTGAAGGTGACAAAGGAAAACTTTGCAACGGTAGAAGCCTTTACCAATCATGGAAAGTTTAGTTATCATCTTGATAATACCGGAGACAAAGAGGTATCTGGTGCCTTGCAGTCTATTTTCGATGAGCTCTCTGTATTAAAAGACGTCTCAGCAACCATCACTTTTGCCCCGGGCATCTATTATTTATATGCTCCGGTCGTGTTAAAAATGGCCAGTGTTAAACTGGTAGGAAACGGTCACGGAGGAATAGATATACATGGCGCCAATCTTGAAAGCGGGACCATTTTTCTATTAGGAAAAAACTGTGGGCCAAATTGTATTACGTTTGATTATGCCGGACGGAGCAAAGCATTTCCATCAGGAGAAACACCCTGGCATAACCAAAATTTAAAGGTTGAATTGGAGAATCTGGCTTTCGTTGGGTATAATAACACAGGTGTAAACACAGCAGAAGGATTTAGTCGGTTTCGTGGAGATGAACCAAATTTCAGAGGATTGCACTGGTACCCTTCCAAAGAGAGATATCTGGATGTGGAGGCTGAGGGACAAAGAGCTGTAGTTTTACCCGATGCACCAGAGGGAGAAGGGTACTCGAAATGCGAATTATTACGCATATCAGGTTGCTATTTTACGGATTTATATGTTGGCGTGGATGTGGCAAATTGTGATGTCAGCTATATAAACGAAAGCTGGTTTGGACAACTTACCTATGGGATTAGGTTGCAGGGTGTTGGACAAGCGATGCTGGTAAGTGATAATATTTTTGCTGATTTGGAAACAGCTTTAACACTAAACAAAACACACATGTCGTCCTTTCATAATAACACCTTTGCGTATGTGAGTAAATGCTTTGAAATAGATGATATAGCCAATTCAACAGTAAGCGGTAATGTTTTGTACAATTGGAAAATATCCACCGGAGCAGCCGCTTACGGGGCATTTTGCCACATTAAAAAATCAGAAAACCTGAATGTAACAGGTAATACCATCTCTCAATTTCTGGATAGCAGAAAAAGGACCCTCACGGTCGATTCCATCCCTAACGGGCAGTCGTTTATTCAATTCGACAATGCCCATCAGTTGAATTTTTCACATAACATTGTACACACCATCATCACCCAGACTGTGGTC